>ENA-OZHU01000875-OZHU01000875.1-human-gut-metagenome-genome-assembly--contig:-NODE-875-length-17782-cov-13.370903_pt1 | contig 17782 bp, 15 predicted proteins | sample MGYA00244054_ERZ653700 | MGnify/ENA primary metagenome ERZ653700 (study PRJEB26926, sample SAMN06165279) | human gut metagenome | biome: ENVO:00009003; feature: ENVO:2100002; material: ENVO:00002003...
CGAGATTACTACGCGTCTCGTGGGCTCGGAGATGTGTATAAGAGACAGAATCAAAAATGTAACAATTTTTATGAAAGGAATTTGTATATGTTTCCACCAGAATATTTTAAACAAACAAGCCTTTTGAATGGAAAGGTAGAAATAATGGGAAATACAGAGGTAGCAGAATCAATAAAGAATATAGCATTTGAATGTATCAAAAATGATGTAGAGCTTTACGATGCTCAAGAGCAGATTAAAACAGCTCTTATTGATAAATATGGTGCTGAATGGTATGAACGAAGCGGAGAAGCCGTTAATTATATTGTTGAGAATAAATATTGTGATGCGGAAAGAGCCAGAAATCCATTGTTAGAGTATGATTTTGATGTACCCCATCATAATGTTTTGTATTAATAGAAGAGGAATAGAATTGACATAAATGTTGACTTTTGGGGTGAATGATTATATTATAATACTATATTATTTTTATCGTTTTTTGAGTGCCTTGGCATTCTGTCCCAATAGGGAGGTAGGCTTTGTGTGTTCGCTAAGCATGTAAAACCTACAGCTGGTATTAAATAATATTTGATATTGGCGAGACAAATAGTCTCTGCATGGGAGTTTCCGATTAGGAAACTCTTTTTTTTATTCTAAAAAACAACAACAAGTACGAAAGGAAGGAGGATTTTGTTATGGCAAATGGCTACATTGAGGTTACAAAGAGGGAGCCGTGTCCTATATGTGGAACAGTCGATTATTGTTGCCACATACCTGCAGAAGATGGTTTTGGGGATGTTTACATCTGCAAGAGATATCTTGATGGCAGGGTTATTAATCCCGGCGGGGATACCCCGTCAAAAATAGATGGTGGATTCTATCTTTTGTTGTCCACATCAAATGGCGGGTGTAACGGAATATACCGCGAAGCATCTAATGTTAAGGCTGCCAGGGATGCCGGATTTAAAGTATGGCAGAAGGGGGCTGATAACAAGGATGCGCTAAGAGGCCCTGGCTCTTCCGGAAAAGACCTTGTTCCTGTTGGAATCTGCAACATCGCGGATGATGCAACGCTTGACAGATTTTACAGAGCCTTGATTGCACAGTACCCTCTTAATGAGGAGGGCAGAAAATACCTGAGAAAAGAAGGGTGGCCGGAAGAGCTTATTAACAGCTCATTGCTGTGTTCTTTTCCCGTAGAAGACTGGAAGAGGGGCTGGCACAAGAACTGCAGGTATCTTCCGGCTGATAATTCAGTCAGAAGGAGTACTGCTGTCTGTGAGGTCATCAGACAGTGTGGTGAACCGGAGGGAATTCCCGGTTTCTATATTCACACTGATAAAAAGGGTGAGCGCTACTGGGATCTGTACACCAGAAGCGGTATAGGTTTTCCTTTGTATAATCAGGCTGGCCAGATTGTCCGCATCCGTGTAAGAATGGATTTTCTCGATGTGTCAAAGGAATACAGCTATGACAAAGAGAAAGGACTTTATTTTACCGGGGAGGACAACAAACGCCGTTTCGTATCATGGAGCGGTGTTAAAAGAGAGGAGTTTGATGGTTCACTTGTCACGGAAAAGGACAAGAAATACCGCTGCTCCGGAAAGTACAGAGGATTGTCTTCTTACGACGAAGTACGGGACTATGAAGCTGGGACCCTTACAAACAGATTTGAAAAGGGTACGGAGGGTCCGAATATCGTGGGTCTTGTAGAAAGACCGGAAGACAACAAATTCATGTGTATACTCACCGAGGGGGAGAAAAAAGCTTACCTGGGCAATTATACACTGAGAGCGCCTTTTGTCATTGTACCGGGAGTTAATTCCTATGCTAAACTCTTTGACACGAGAGTTGGAAAAAACATACTGGAACATCTGATTAAAGAAGGCGTTGAAGTCTTTGCCGTTGCATTTGATGCAGATAAGGCAGAGAATGAGATGGTTCTGGTATCTGAAAGGGGCTTCATTAAAAGGCTTTTAAATGAAGGTGTCAGGCCTGCTGTCCTTAACTGGGATAAATCATATGGAAAGGGTCTGGATGATTGCATCATTCACAAAGGACCTTTCAGCTGCAAGACATTTGATTCTGTAGAACAGATAGAAGAGTATTACAGCAATTACGGCAGATAGTTTTTCTATACGTTTAAAATCCTCTTCCAGAGGTTGTCCTGTGCAGACATATTTTTATCAGTATGTCCGCACAGGGACATGCTGGGATTGGAGAAAACTATGTATAAAATCAAAATAACTACATTTGCTTATGAGAAGAAAAAGGGAGCGTGGAAGAATGTCGGTGTCGGCTTTTCCACAGAGGAGTATGAAAGTCTGAAAGAGGCAGAAGATGCCTGCAGAGAGCATGAGAGGGATATCCCAGGAGTGCTTAAAGTAAGATGTACTCCGGTTTCCGAAGAAGAGTATGTTATTGCGGTTTAGTTGGGAAACTGTCAGGATGCACATATGTGTATTCTGGCAGTTTTTTGTTTCTCTGTATCTTTGACACAATATATATCGTCTGATAGAATATACAAGGATGCTGCTAAAAACGGTAGGATGGTTGCTCTCCATCTGGGAGTACAAGCCCAGTTTACATAAATGGTAAATTGTGCCGTAGTTACACAGATAAGGAGAAAGCTTATGATAACTTTGAGCTATGAGGCATTGTTCGCACTAATCGCATTATGCGGTGGTGCCGGATATATGCTCGGCAGAGATATACATAAAGCAAAAAAGTAATCGTCCCATTGGCACTGGAATGACGATTACTTTTTTGTAAGTAATATTAATTTCAGAGCAACCGTCTTGCTTTACGGCAGCATCCTTTTCAAGTTAATAGTAAAACAATAGAATAAAATTGTCAATGGATTGATTTCTTTCCTTTCTTGGCTGTTCGGCTATATCTTCCCTAATAAAGTATGTCTGATTTGAAAATGTAACCTCAAAAATATTTCTGTAACATTTTTTGTGCAGTCTGCTCCTTGAAAAATTACAAAATATCATATATTTTGTAATTACAGGATAGAATCCCACAATTAATCATCCTGTATAGAAATTATAAGTATATCTTCACTACTAATAAGCGAGGGTATACACTATGATCAAAAAGAATTTATTCAAAACCATGACACTTATTGTGTTATGTACAATGGTATTTGCCGGATGCGGCAGAAAGAAAGTGACTGTTGATACAAGTATTCAGCAGGAGAGCAGGGCAGGTGATAGTAAGGACGATAAGAAAAAGGTTGCTTCTAATCAGGAGCAGGTAACGGTAGCAGTAAAGGATGCTGATGGTAACACGGTAGAGGTTGCCGGTATCGTGGAAACTAAAGATAATGGAGAAAAGGTTGTTGTAGTAACCGACAGCGATGGAAACAGAACAGAGATTAGTGCTGGCGGCTTTACATCTGGTGATAACAAGACAATAACCATTACAGATGAAAAGGCTTCTGAAACCATATCATCTGCAGCGGCAGAGAATAAGGTGCCAAAGGCTGATGAAATTATTGAAATTCCTGATAGTGGAAATAACAATAATGGCAGTGGTAATGGAAGCTCTGGAAATTCTGACGGCAACGGCTCTTCATCTGGTAGCAATAACGGTGGAAGCAGCAGTAATGGCGGCAGTTCGGGCAACAACGGCAGTGATAACAATGGCGGTAATAATAACAATAATAACAACAATAGTGGCAATAACAGTGGCAGCAATGGAAACACATCAACTCCCGACACTCCTTCTCATACTCACAACTGGAAGCCTGTGTATGGCTCTCCAATACACCACAAGGCTGTAACTCATGACGAGGATAGGTGGGTTGTTGATAAGGCAGCTTGGGTAGAAGAACAGAAATATTGTGTGTATGTATGTTTACAGTGTAAATATCATGAATGCAAGCGATGTGCAGAACTTGGAATTATACAGTATGAATATTCTTCAGTAGATGAACTTAATGAACATCAAGGTTCATGCCTAGATGATTGTGTTGATAATGGGAAGGAAGGTGGGTGCTCAAATTCTACTTCAATAGAAAAAATTAATTACATCCACCACGATGAAGAAGGTCATTACGAAACGGTAACCATAACAGACAAAGAAGCCTGGGACGAACAGGTAATAGACCACTACGAATGTGACTGCGGAGAAACCAAGTAATAACCACTGAATACAATTAAATAATAAGTGATAAAGAACTGTTGAAAAGGGATTTTTCTGGCAGTTCTTTTTTATGTTAAAAACTATTCTTATACTGATGTAGAAATATGTAAAAAATTGTCAAAAGGGGGGGGGTAAAAAATACTAGACATTTAGTTTGACCTGCGCTACTATAACCATATGCCATAATGACTAGAAAGCTAAAACACGAACTGTTGAGAATGTTACCAGCTTCTTTACGGACACCACTCGTGAGGGCTTTATAGTCTGGCTAATATTGTGGGAAAGGAGAAAAGATGAAAACACGATTAAGAAAAGGAAAAGATTTTCTTAAGAGGATTAGTGCAGGTGCCGCAGCAGCTTTAATGGCTGTTGTTACAGTCATCTCGAACATGGAACCTCTGGTTGCGAAAGCAGAAGGATATACGCTTGTCGATTATGATAATGGTGTATCATATGCTGATGTATTCAGCGGTATTGATAATGGAATGGGTGACTGGAAGAGCTGGGAATTCAGTGTTGAGGAACCTGATGGGGATGTTGTTAAGGCTATGTGTGCAGAGCCACACAAGACGCAGCCGAGTATAGGCTCGACATTTACAGATGGCGGTACATATGTCAATGATACAATAGCAAGGGTATTTTTCTTCTCGGTCGGAAGCGGAGCATCACGAGGTCCGTTAAGTGATTATGATTATGACTTAAGATGGATTATCGCACATCATACTGTTGCTTATGCACTGGATGATGACATGTGGAATGAGCCGGCTATTGGCGGTACATTCCTTGGCGGTCCGGGTAGTGCAGGATATGACTTATGCATGGAACTGTATTCATATGCTTACAATTTAAGCAGTGGTGATTATGACTGTTATGCCAAGTTCCTGTCAAACGATGATGGTGTAAACCAGAGTCTGTGTATCTTCTGGGATGAACCAGCACCGGTTTATTACAATGGAAATTTCCGGTTCAGGAAATACTCATCCAATGACAGTATCAGTAATAACAACAGCTGTTATAGTCTGCAGGGTGCAGAAATCTCAGTATATAACGACGCTGAATGTACAGACCTTGTAACAAGGCTCACAACTAACAGTGATGGTTATACGGATACCTACACGACAGGTGATATCCTTGAAGGCGAAAGCAGGACTTATTACTATAAGGAAACCGGAGCACCTAAAGGATTCCTAATTAATGATTCAGTTGAGTCAGTGACAATTACCGGTTCTGACACAGTAACATGTGATATATCGGATACACCGGAGACTGACCCTGTAACAATTCTCTTAAGGAAAGTAAACAAAGAGACAGGTTCCGTATCTAACGGAGCAGGAACTCTTAAGGGAGCAAAGTATGTCATTAAGTATTATGATGCGGATATGACAACTGACCCTGCAGCTTCAGGAAAGACACCTAAGTATACCTACTATGCTCAGACAGGAGCAGATGGCAAGATTTACTTGAATAAGTCAGAGTGTTACATTGGTGGAGATGCACTGTTTAAAGATATTAATGGAGTGGTTGTATTCCCACTGGGTACATTAACTATTCAGGAGTATGAAGCACCAGAGGGATATCTGCTTGATGAGACTGTTTTTGTAAATAACCTATTTTCAAGAACAGTATATGTTAATGGCGTAAAGCAGAACATAGCAACCTCTTACCAGGAGGCGGGCAGTACAGTAATCCATCTTGAGCAGGAAGTCAAAGGAAAGGTATCACTTACCAAGAAGATGACAGCAATCAAAGATGGTGGAAGCTATGTAAAGACAGCACAGAAATCATCATTAACAGAGAATGTACCGGAGGAAGGTGCAGAGTTCCAGATTTACTATAAGGGAGCTGGAAGTTATGACAATGCGACGGAAGCCCAGAGAGATATCTTAAGAACAGGGGCAGATGGAAAAGCAACATCAAAAGACCTTCCATATGGCAACTATGTCATTCATCAGATAAGCGGCGCACCAAACTGCACATTTATGGAGGACATGGAAGTATCAATCAGTGAGAACGCAAAGACCTATGAGGTAAGCGCCACTGACATACAGAAATTAAACAAACTCCGACTTTATAAGAAAGGTGAAGTATTAACCGGATACAATAAAGACACAGGATTTGTTTATGAAGAGCGATACATCGGCGGATGCTCTTACCAGGTATACGCAGATGAAGATTGTTCAGACGCAGGCTTTATAGAGCAGATCACATCGAAGGATGGAGGATATGCAGAATCAGCTTATGAGTATAAAGCCGGAACATATTATATAAGAGAGGCTAAGGCGGCAGACGGCTACATGCTTGACACCACGGTATATAAGATAGAAGTTACAACTGATGGCGACAATGTGGTCGGATTTACAGATGTAGTGAGAACAGACTCAAGACAGAAAGTAAATGTAACAGCACATAAGCAGGACAAGGAAGATTCAAAGCCACTCGCCGGAGCAAAGTTTGGCATATACGCAACATCAGATATTAAATCACGCGACGGAGCTGTCCTTGTAAAGAAAGGCGACCTTATAGAAACAATGACAACAGGGGAGAACGGAGCTGTATCATCAGCATATGATCTTCCTATTGGATATGTATATGAGGTCAGAGAAGATTATTCTCCAATCGGATACGGAAACACATTTGAGACAAAGAAAGTAAATGCTTCAAAGGTATTAGGCTATGGAGATGTTCCATCACAGGACTTCGATATGGTATTCGTTGATGATAAGACGATAATCGTTAAGACAACAGCTGCAGATTATAAGACCGGGGATAACCAGGGTTCATATGATGAAGACTTGTCTTACAAAGTCACTGATAGCGTATATCTCGACAACTTAATGCCGGGAAAGACATACACAATTAATGGTAAGTTGATGAATAAGGCTACCGAACAGCCATTCCTTGATGCTAATGGAAATGAAGTTACAGGAACAACAACATTTAAGGCTGAAAGCAAGGAACAGATTGTTAAGGTGGAATTCAACTTCAAGGGAAATCTAGAAGGAAAATCCACTGTTGTATTTGAGGATTTAATAGAAGAGGGCGTAACAATATATACCCATGCTGATATTAAAGACGAGAATCAGACTGTAGATTACCCTAAGATAAGAACAAAGGCACAGGATAGCAAGACTAAGGACCATGTAGGAACAATTGCTGCTACATCATCCATTATAGATACAGTAATATATTCTAATCTTAAGGTTGGAAATACATACAATGTATCAGGATATTTAATGGATAAGGATACCGGTAAGCCATTCCTAGATGCCAATGGAAACAAGATTACAGCTGAAAAGACATTTACAGCTGAAACATCAGACGGAAGTGTTGATATGACATTTACATTTGATTCATCACTTCTTGAAGATACGACACTGGTTGTATTTGAGGATGTTTTCTATAACGGCGTAAAGGTTGCAACCCATTCCGATATAGGGGATGAAGAGCAGTCAATTCATTACATTAAGTTAAGAACTACAGCTAAGGATACAATAACAGACAGTCATGTTGGTACTGTCTCAAAAGTAGCATCAGTTATTGATACAGTTAAGTACAATAATCTTATTATTGGAAAGACATATACAGTAAGTGGTTATCTGATGGTTAAGGAAACAGGTAAGCCATTACTTGATGCTGATGGAAACAAAGTAACAGCTGAAAAGACATTCACTGCAACAGAGGAGGATGGAAGCATCGACTTGATGTTTACATTCGATTCAAGACTTGTTGAGGGTCAGTCAGTGGTTGTATTTGAAGATATGTATTACAATGGTGTTAAAGTCGGTACTCATTCTGATATAAATGATGAGGGTCAGACTGTTCACTATCCAAAGCTTAAGACAAGAGCTATAGACAGTGCGACAAAGGATCATGTAGGTACAGTATCTAAGACAGCTACAATTATTGATACAGTTGATTACACAAACCTTATTGTGGGAACTACATACACAGTAAGCGGTTATCTTATGGTACAGGAGACCGGAGAACCATTACTTGATGAAAATGGCAATAAGATAACAGCTGAGACAACATTTACAGCAACTACAGCCAATGGTGCAGTTGATATGGTATTTAAGTTTGACTCATCCTTACTTGGTGATAACACTCTTACATGCTTTGAAGACCTTATATACAATAATGTGACTGTAGCAACTCATTCTGATATTACAGATGAAGAGCAGTCGGTACACTATATTGATTTAAAGACTAAGGCTATTGATAAGAATACTGGAAATAATGTTGGAACCGTGCAGAAGAATGCCACAATAATTGATACAGTAAGCTATAAGAACCTGATTGTAGGCAAAGAGTATACTGTATCAGGATATTTAATGGTTAAGGACACTAACAGTCCTTTACTTGATGCTAATGGTAATAAGATAACAGCAACTAAGACATTCATTGCTGATAAGAAAGATGGTACTATTGATATGACATTTGAGTTTGATTCGTCATTACTTGGTGGAGAAACTATCGTAGTATTTGAAAAACTTATACACAATGGAATCGAAGTTGCAGCACATGAAGATATTAATGATGAAGATCAGAGCGTGCATTATCCTGTATTAAAGACAACAGCTAAGGATACAACAACCGTAGTTGATGCCACAAAGAGGACAGATGATACAACTCCTCTTCAGATAACAGATACAGTAGAGTATACAAATCTTATTCCAGGCGTAACATACAAGGTTGTAGGTAAGCTTATGGATAAGGTTACGGGTAAACCTCTTGCAGACGGTAAGATTACATCTGAAGTAACATTTACTCCGGAAGAAGCAGATGGAACAGTTGATGTAGTATTTAACTTTACAAGAGCAGAGCTTAACTCACTTAGCGTAGTAGTATTTGAGGATATATACGACGCTGCATCTAATGTACTGGTTGCAACTCATTCAGATATAAATGATGAGGGTCAGACGGTTACATTCAAGTCTGTGGTAAATATCGAAAAGCTTGACTCCACAGGAATAATCAAGCAGCTTGATGGTGCTACACTTGAGATTTTAGATTTAAAGGGTAATGTAGTATATGGACCATTTGTTACAACTGGTACAGCTACAGAAATACTTGGACTTCTTCCGGATGTTGAATACATCTTAAGAGAGGTAAAAGCCCCTGCAGGATTTGAGCTTGCTGCGGATGTCAAGTTTACATTAAAGGATTCGGCAAGAATCCAGCATGTATCTATGACTGATGAGGCAATTATTGGATACCTTAACTTTGCTTATAATGCAACAAATGACTGGAATAAAGCAGGAGAGGTTGCAAGCAATGAGGAATCAGTTAAGACAGGTGATTCAAATACAGATATGGTGCGTGTATACGCTGTCATAATGTTTGTATCTGCACTTGGTATGATTCTTGTTGCAATAAGAAAAAACAGAAAAGGTATCGTAAAATTATTTGGAATATTTGCAGTAGTTATGGTGGCTGGTTTGGCTTCTGTCACAACTAACACATATGCTGCAGAAAGCTATAAGGTAACAGAAAAGTATACAGACAAGGACGCTAAGAAGGAATACAACTTCGATAAGACAGTAGAAAAAGATGGCGTTACATATCAGTTATCAGATGTAAAATACGACGCGATTGAGAAAAAAGTCCCTGCTGATGTTACAAAGACTTTAGAGATGAAGTCAGCACTTACAACATATGTCGATGCTGAGTTTGGCGAGACTGTTGAAAAAGACGGTATCACATATAAACTTGCAGGCGTAGAAAAAGATGTAACAGGTGTAGCAGGCAGGACTCAGTATCATGAAGAGACGGTAAATTATAACGAAGTGACTGGTGATAAGGCTATCTCAGATACAATTAACTCTACTGTAACTGACCCGGTAACGGGAAAGGATTACGGAGTTACACTTTCATTAGTATCAAAGAAGGTTGTTAAGTCAGCTGTATCTGATGAGTTTAAGTTTGATATTACTTTCTATGTAACTAATGGCCGTTATTTCAGATATAAGGATAAATTAGTAACATATAATGAGAATACACCGGATGTAATGCAGTTTTCCGATGAGATTCTTTCAGATTTAAACCTTGACCCTGAACTTTATAAAATAAATTCTATTGAATGGGACGGGGAAGCTTACATAAACGAAGATGGCGTGCTCTGCCGCAAGGCTGCTGCTGTTGGAAACAGGGTTATAAATGATTATGAAGTTGTATATGGTGGCGACTACAATCTGCCTGCAGATGCAAATGCATATAATTGGGTAGGAAAATATGAAGCTACTGTAAATGATCCTGTTGGTGGAACAGAATATGATATCACTGCAACAGCAACATATACAGAGTATATTGCTGGACAGGTTGAAGCCAACGAGGAAAAGGCAAACTCATCTGGATTTATTACATTTGTAAAAAATCATCCAGCTGCTTTTGCTGGTGTGTCTGTTCTAATTATTGCTGCACTTGTTATTGTTTTCTTATTCTTCTTAAAGGTAAGAAAGAGTAACAAGTATCCTCAGGAATAATTTGCAGAAATGAATATACCCCGCCCGGGTTTAGTCCGGACGGGGTTTTGTATAAATAGCGAGGGAGAAAATATTCATATGAAAAAACTTATAAGAGTTATGTTTCTGGTATTGTGCTTTGTATTTGTGCTTACTGGATGCAAAAAGAAGCAGGAGAGAACTCCGGACGTTCTTGAAATGGAGGACTTAAGGGGAAGTCAGCCGGATGCAGAAAATCCGGACACAGATGGAGATGGTATTACAGACGAGGATGAGAAGAGAATTGGAACGAATCCAGAGAAAGCGGATTCGGATAGGGACGGTATACCTGATGGGTTGGAGTTACAGTTAGGACTGAATCCACTCAGCAAAAAGTCGGATGGAAAGACTAAGGATAATAAGAGAAAGTTTGAACAGGAATACACAGCAGAGAAGGTTAAGCTTAATGTGAGTGGGGATTATAAGGTTGCGGATATTACATTTCAGGAGAGCGATGGTGTGTTTAACATACCTGTTGCGGTAACGCCTGTATATGAAATATATATGGAGAATCAGAAGTTTGATTCTGCAGAAATTAGTTTTGATTATACATCAAAGAACAATCAGAAAGTAGGTGTTTATCAGTATCTTGATGATGGCAGTTACAGACTTGTGGCAGAGGGAACACAGGTAAAGTTGGAGCATTTTTCAAGATATTTTTTAGGTCAGATTATCGAGGATAAGGAGAGCTTTCAGCCTGCGTTGGATATAGCACTGGTGATTGATAACTCTGGTTCAATGTATTCACAGGAGCAGTGTGCTGGCAGTGCTGAGAATGATGTTGACTTTAAAAGAGTTGATATGGCCAAGTCGCTTGTTGAAAAGGCTGCACAGACAACAAGATTTTCGTGTTATACATTTACAAGGGATATAACAAAGGTAACTGGGCTTACATCAGATAAGAATACATTATATACGAGCATTAATTCAATTAAGGATACTGTTCCTAAATTTAATGGAACAGCTTCTAATAATGCAATAAAGAAGGCTTTATCAGACTTTGAGGACGATAAGACAAGAAGACACTATATAATTCTTTTGTCTGATGGATTTGATAAGGGCGGACTATTTGACTGGGATGAGAGTACAGATTCCATAATTGCTAAGGCTGCTGAGAAAAATACTGTTATAATTTGTATTGGACTTGGAAATGAAATTGATGTAAAGCATCTGACTGAACTTGCAACAGGAACAGGAGGTTTCTATAGATATGCCCGCTCTGCTGATGATTTAACAGATTTGTATGAGCAGATTAACGGTGTACTCAATAATAACTATGTTGATACAGATGGCGACGGAAAGACAGACAGTATACTGCTTGCAGATTCAGGATTCAATATTGACACAGATACGCTTCCATTCAATAATATCCGAATAAAGGATACGGAAGGTGTTCATAGAGACGGCCAGTGTTATGGAATGGCATCTCTTACTCAGTTATATTATGTTGGAAAGCTGCCATTTAAGTATGGAGATGTGGAGAAACACAAGTATAATAATGTACCATGGTCTGCAAGTCTTATGTCAAAGGCTTATGACTTCAAGGATTCAAAGTTTTTTGAAAAGAGCGGAGAGTATACGGCAAATTCTGTTGCACTGCGTGAGTATTCAGATTATAAACATCTTTATGAACTATTATCAAAGCCTGCTAAGGAGAAATGGAATGTAAAGGATGGTGTGGCTTTATTTGTCCCGGAATTAAGGGCGGAGATTGAAAAACATAGCGAACTTATGGAAATATATATGCTCGATGAAAGTGGTACTCTGAATGGTAAGAAATACAGCAAGGTAGAGTTTTACAGATATAGACTTGATAATGGTGAGCCAAAGAATGATGAAGATAAGTCAATGTATGAAACTATAATGGCAATTAATAATCTCTATTCGAGCCAGACTGCCAGTGGTAATAATATGTTCCGGTTTGGCACATCGGGTAATGCTGAGGTAATGACAAAGCTGGTAAAGTATCTGTCAGAGGGAGTGCCATTGCTTATATATGGTGAGTCACATGCAATTAATGCAGTGTCATTGTATCGTGATATTGATAATCCTAACGAGTATAAACTGTACTGCTACGATAACAATGACAGAAAACAGTTAAAAGTACTCACGATAAAAAGGATTAAAACATCATTCATCAAGGATGGTGCAACTGCCCTGGAAACAGACTATATGTATCGTATCTATGATACAGACGGAGTATTTAAAGATGAGGGTAAAGAAATTAATGTGAACTTTGATCTCGCAAGAGGTCTTTCAGCGTAAAATTGTAAGTACAAAAGTATTATATTATATGGAAGAGGTGGCTGGTTATGGTTCTTGCTATAATTTTGATGGTGGTGATTCTCATAGTGTTCGTCATGGCTCTTATGCGAGTAGCAACATCTGTAGATTTACATAGGGAGCTGGAAGATAGCAGAGAAAAGCCCTAAGTAAGCTGAATGCACGCTGTGACTGAAATAAGACCAATGGATAAGTGTGTGGGATGAGTCTGTCACAATGACATAAAAATCGCACAATTACATTGATAATTTAGCACGATTTTGATATACTATAATCGAAGCATTAAACATTGGTATGGTGGCTTTCGGTTCAGAAAGGGGATGTTGTTATGTCTATTACTGCGACGGAACTAAAAATTAATCTTGGCAAGTATCTTATGCTTGCAGAAACTGAAGATATATATATAACGCGAAATGGAAAGGTTGTTGCAAAGTTGACTAATCCATATCAGGATAGAGTGGATATAGCGAAATCATTGTTTGGAATTCTTCCAAATGATATGACTTTGGAAGAGGCAAAGGAAGAAAGGCTGAATGGAATATGAGAGTTTTGGTTGATACTTGTGTTATTATTGATGCATTACAGTCCAGTATTCCATTTGCGGAGGCGGCACAAAAGATTTTTATTTACTCTGCAAATGAACAGTTCGAGGGGTTTATTACAGCAAAGTCTGTAACGGATATATATTATCTGACGCATCGATTAACACATGATGATAAGGAAACACGAAAAATTTTGAGTAAGCTTTTCTCATTGTTTCATATATTAGATACAGGCTCATTGGATTGTCGAAAGGCATTGTCTTCTGAGATTAAGGATTATGAAGATGCTGTTATGGTTGAGACGGCTATTCGCACAGAAATGGATTGTATAGTGACGAGAAATGTAAAAGACTATGCAAAATCTCCAGTTAAAGTATGTGAACCCTGTATGTTTTTGAAATTGTTAGAAAAGGGAAATAAAGAAAGTTAGACGCTGCTACCAGTAACATTAATGAGATTTTTGCTAAAATAGTATCTATTTGTGGTTTAAGGAGGCATGATTTTGAGGAATATTTTACTTTTATGTGTATTTAATATAGGATTTGTTGCATTTCTTTCAATTGCTAAGGATTGTGCTGTTGATATAGAGGATGGGAAGATTAGTAGGCGTAAAATGCTGGCATTTCGTTGTTTGGCATGGGGATTTTTTCTTCTTGGTGCCTTTGTAGTAATGTGTATGTTTCTGGAATTTGTGTATCCTGTAATTGTTAATATGATAAGCAGAACATGATTTTACGGCAACGGGCAAAGGTTATATTACAATAATTACAATAATTTTTCAAAATACTTGCAATTTATATACACCTCTGTTAACATACATTTAGTACTTATTTTTTTTGTTTCGCATTTAAAGAAACGGTTTCTATTGCATTATCATGTGAAAATGATTGTGTGGTAAGAATGGGCTGCGTGATTTGAGCAGGTATCAGGCATGTGTGTAGGCACATGCCTTTTTTAGTTAAATAAAAAGTTTATGCAGCCCTATGGGTTGCATTTTTTAGTTTAAGGAGGAAAAAATTATGAAGAAAAGAGCAGTCAATGTCGTGTTAGGTTTAATATTATTCGGTTTATCTTTCCTGACAGGGTTTGGGTTGTATGGTGTAGCATCGGCTTATGAAAAGAATGCAGAGATAAGTTATGAGGAAAGAAAAGATGATGCTCATTCAGAACACATAGAAGCCCAGGTAAGTGCAGATGAGGGACAGGTCTTAGAACCAGAAATAGGAGATGTCACAGAAGAAGTTATAATGGAAAGGAAGTAATGAAATGAAGGATATTAGAGGAAAAGAAAGACAGGAAGAAGATGCCTTTAACCAGCTATTAAAGCGCGATAAATTGGTGAGTATGTGTTTTGCTTATTCTTTGCAGAATATAGCAAAGGATAGCAAAAATACAAGAAAAGCTGGTTGATGTAGGCTGTGTACTAATGATATACTGAACATGTTTGAGTGCTTCATATTAAGCGTAAATTAAAGTAGATGGGAGAAGTAAAAATAAACTATGGAAAAGAGGAAAATCAAAAATATAGTAATAGGTTCAGCAGTGGGAATATTTCTTGTGGTATGCGTAGTTGTTATGACAGTTGTAACACATAATGCCAATAAACCAATTGATGGAATAGTTGGCGTATGGAAAAGCGTTGATGAAAATGCATATATTTCAATTGATAAGAACGGCAAGACCATTAGATATGTTGTTTCTGACGATGGTCAGATAACTTATGCCACTAAAGGCAAAACAACAGGACATGGAGGAATTACTTTTACAAGGTATTATAACAGCAAAGAAAGTGATAAGGTATACACCGATATAAGGGATGTAGAATATGTAAAAACATATCTGCCAGAAAGCGTAGATTATCACGATAAAGAGACTATAGCTTATAATCCATTTAGGGATGATGGGAAAGTAGATAATAAATGGCATTTTTATAAAAAAATAAAGTAGAATAGACAAATATGTGACAACTGTGAGTAGTTCATATTGTCTTTTTAATACTTCTGTGCTAATATGTTAATGTATTATTTTATTGTTTTTTCTGTCTTAATGATTGACAGTGTTGCCATTCTTGTGCGATTAGTGTTTATTATTTGCGGAATGAGCAGGTTGCTATTATCAGACATATAAGGATTTTAATGAGCGTGTGGCTTTGCCACAGGCTCTTTTTTTTATGCCTTATGTGACTGTTACATAGATAAATAAAAAATAGGGCGTGAGCCTAGAAGGAGGTGCCTATGGCAATTAATTTATGCGGGCAGATGGATTTATTCTCAATGCTTGGGGATATCGGTGGAAAGCCATATAACAATATGACAATTTCCGCTGATATGCCATCTGCTTTCTCTGGGAAAACAGAGAATGAAAATTCGGATAATCTTGACGATTATCTGTCAGTGGAAGAAAAGATTCTTACACTGCTAAAAAAGAAAAAGGAGATGAAGCTTACAACAAATTCTGAAATTTACTCAATTTTTTCAAAGAAAAAGATTGAGGAGGAAGACATGGAGTATATCAGTGATAAGCTGGAAGGTTATATGAGAGAACTTCTGCTAGATTGTGTGTCAGATGATATGCAGGAGGAAAATTTCAAGCTAAGTGATACTCTTGAAGATTTAATGGGGTATTCAACAGCGGCAGATTACATTCGACATTTTGATTTTATTAATAGGGGAAATATGGCCTGCTCACAATTTCAGATTGTAGGAACGAGAGGAGTTAAGCCTTATTATCAGCTTGTTGGATATGAATCATATGATGATTTGCCTGTATATCTTTCTATTAACAAAATGAAAAAGAGGTCGCGTGGCAGATGCTATTATCGAACCGGGAAAAAAAAGTATACCATGGCTTATATATCCGATGCCGCTTTCTGTATAGCCAGAGCCGTTATGTTTAATGAGGTTGTTAAGGTTATGGAAGAGGATGCATCATTTAAGGATTACATTAAATCTCTTCTTAGTAAAGAAGTTGATAAGCTGCTGGATGATGGTCTTGTAGCTGCAGATGATAATCTGCTGGAGAGGATATGCCATGCTCTTGGAACGCAGATATTAACGGTAAAATCCACTGCATTTTCATCCAGCAGAAATCTGTCAGGAAAGACGTACACAGGCGGATTATCTGATATTCTACAGACTAAAGTTGCATATTCAGATATGGCTCTGTATTGTCATCTGCTTGGGATTAAGGTTTCAATTTCTTATTTTCATAGGAACACATTGTATGACAAAGCACTTGAAAAGTTATACTGTCGTATTCTTAAGAGAAATGTTCAGATTGAAAGGATGGCGCAGTATAACAGGGCACGGGAAAGCGATTATGCCAGATCTTTCCAGACAAAGAAGGGGATTCCGGACAAAGTACTTAAAGCAATGAAGGAGTCACAGTTTAATGATTATTTCGGATACATCGAAATGGACGAAGAGTGTGACACAGATAGAGTAGCTGAACTTGCAAAGGAATGGAGTGCTTTGAGCGAGACTTACTTTGGAGGAAAAAGGTATGCAGATGTGTCATTGCGCTTCAGAAAGCTTGGAAATCATCATGCTATAGGTCTGTATTATTCATATTTCAGATGTATATGCGTGGATGTGCGAAATCCTAAATCTATGGTGCATGAGTTCATGCACATGATTGACGATGGTACATTGACAGGAATCAGGAAAGATTATCTTAGTATTAAAGATGATTTCAGTAAGATTCTTAATAGATACTGTTATTTCATTGATAAGTCTGTAGAGAATTTATCAGGAAAGTATAACAAGTCATATTATAAGACACCTACTGAAGTTTTCGCTCGGTGTGGAGAAATTTATGTTCATAGAATGCTGGGAGTTAATGATTCCTTGGTCGGTGACTGCCAGGGCTTTGCATATCCGGATGATGAGTACCTGAATAGGTATATCAGGGAATACTACGATAACTTATTTGCAGTTGCTTTCGGAAAAGAAGGTGATTGCGATGAATAGGGTGAGTTCCAGCCAAAGGATATGTGAGTTTATTCAAAGATCTGCAATTAAAGAGGTATTCGATGAAAGGACAGAGTATGATATGGCTCTGGAGTATCTTTCAATCAGTCAGGATTATGTGGGTGATTTGACTGAAAACGCTAAGGTTGCAAGAGCATATTGCAAGGAAGTGCATACCTACATTTTCAATCATGTTCATGTAAGTGAATTTTATCCTCTTATCAGGAAATTTATAAGAGAATTTTCAGGTTATGATTTTGAAGGAGATCTTATGAATTACCTTAAAAGTCAGACAACGCTTGATGATTACAATATCTGTCTCTTATACACATCTCCGAGCCCACGAGACGCGTAGTAATCT
>ENA-OZHU01000887-OZHU01000887.1-human-gut-metagenome-genome-assembly--contig:-NODE-887-length-17596-cov-6.090189_pt1 | contig 17596 bp, 16 predicted proteins | sample MGYA00244054_ERZ653700 | MGnify/ENA primary metagenome ERZ653700 (study PRJEB26926, sample SAMN06165279) | human gut metagenome | biome: ENVO:00009003; feature: ENVO:2100002; material: ENVO:00002003...
CAATTAATAAACAATCAATTAAAAAAACAACTTGTTATGGTAAAGAAAATTTTAACGACCATGTTTGCTTCAGTGATGGCAATGCTCGCTTTCACTGCTTGCAGCAACGACGATGAGCCACAAGGACCGTCTGGAGAAAAAATGTTGGAGAATATCGACAAGATAATAGTCGACCAGGCTGATGCCGGAAATCTCTATCAGAAAAAGGATGATGCTGCCCGGTTTATATTGGTAGCAGACTCAAAGGAGGCTGCCCATGGAGTGTGTGAGCAGTTCATTCTCGATCAGTGGGACGGAAAGCAACGCACTGTCAAACTCCCTGACAACTGCGGCAGAATCTCACTCACACCCGGTTCGGACGAAAGTATCTTTTACACCGTTTCGTTCAATGCTCTCAAGAATTTCAAAGAACCGGACATGACAGTCGTAATCGTTCCGGAGGAATACATGGACGGGGATAATCTTGCTATAGACCAATACTTCCCGGCAAGATGGACTGAAAAATGTCCCAAATGTGGTCATAAGTGGAAAACATTTGCATCCGGACCATATACATGCTCCAAATGTGGTCATAAGTTTGATTAGTATGCACAATACTTTCCGCGCTATCTTGGCAATGACAACGTTCCTGGTAACAGGAGCGTTGTCATCCTGTAATCATGCCGATGAGTTGGAACCGGAGATTCCTGCTCCACAGATTGTTTTTCTCTTCTCTCCGGGAGGACTGGGCGACATGAGTTACAATGACCGTATCCTTGAGGGTGTTCAGAGATTCAAGATGGAAAATGCGGATATAGACATCTATATCTACTCCCCGGAATCCCTGCAAGAGGCTGAGAGAATTTTTGCGGACTGGCTTGAACGTCCCCAAAGCAGCATACCCGTGCTTTTTGTATTGGGTAGCAGTGATTATGAGCCAATGGCGGAACTTTATCTGGCAGAACACGACTTGACACCCAACAAAAGTATTCTGCTTTTTGAAAGCCGGAAACAGTATAAGGACGAGAACATCCATACCTTCCAGATTTCGATGTTCGGGGCTTCATACCTTGCAGGAGTATGTGCAAGAAAATGTTCTGAGATGACACCTCTGGTGCTGCTTGCCAATAATACCGACAGCCCCATCAACATAGCCAAGGACGGTTTTATTGCAGGCTATGGCAGCGACTGCGATGTGGAGTATCTGGCGGATGATTGGACGGGATATGTGTCGGCTTCGCTCGCTTACCGGAAAATGAGCGATTGGGCGGTTGATTACGACTTCATCTTTCCGGTGGCAGGTGGCTCCAACGCCGGTATATACCGCTACTCCCGTGAATTTGAGGTCTCACCGTACCTTGCAGGTATGGACATCGATCAGTCAAGCCTCTCCAACCGGATTACGGGTTCGGTCATTAAGCATATTGACCAATTGATTTACAGGTATCTGACGGAATGGGCTGTCACTGGGGGTATGCCGGAGAACCAACTTCACGGTCTTGAAAGCGGGTATACCGACTGGATGGTCGCTCCCCGCTATGAAGCTGTCTTTAACAGCCTTGTCATCGATAATCGGCAGGCTGCTATAAATATGGAAAATGAGTATTACGAAACAACAGGCATATAGTGCCGGCCTAAAAACCAATAGTATGAAACGAATATCCAATCTGACACATAATATTTATGTGCTGCTAATAAGCCTACTTGTGATATCTGCCATGACCGGATGCCGTGGGGCTGTAGCAAATGACCAAGCGTCCGGTTACGAGGGGTATATTGTAGATATTGAAAACAAAACGGTCTATGCCGGGCGAATCAATGTGAGTGAAGGGAAGATTGAATCAATAGACAGGACAGAGTCGGTGCCTGAAAACGCTCCTTACTACCTCCCGGGGCTCACAGACTCACATATTCATATCGAGAGTTCAATGCTTACACCTGTCAATTTCTCGAAAGTCGCGGTCAGCCACGGCGTAGTCAACTCCGTTTCCGACCCTCACGAAATAGCCAATGTTCTTGGGGTTGATGGAATTGACTTCATGGTGGAAAATGCGAAGTCAACACGATTCAACTGTTATTTCGGATTGCCATCGTGTATCCCCTCCTCTCACCTCGAAACAGCGGGTGCGGTAATTGATGCTGCCATGACTTCCGAACTGATCAAGCGGGACGATATGTGGTATCTGGCCGAGATGATGAACTATCCCGGAATAATAAATGGAGATCCGGAAGTAGTCGGGAAAGTCAAGGCCGCTCTTGCAGCCGGCAAAGTCGTAGATGGTCATGCTCCCGGAGTGTTGGGCGAAACCCTTGCCAAATATATCGGAGCAGGCATTTCAACCGACCATGAATGTTCCACAATGCAGGAGGCTGAAGAGAGAATAAGTCTCGGTGCGAAAATTATAGTGAGGGAAGGAAGCGCGGCACGAAATTTCGATGCCCTCTCAGATGTTTTGAATAACCATCCCGAAGCAGTGATGCTATGTTCGGACGACAAGCATCCTGATGACCTCATCGAAGGTCATATAAACGCGTTGGTACGTCGGGGGCTTGCTAAAGGAATTCCTGTCTGGAATATGCTTCAGGCCGCCTGCATTAACCCCGTCTACCATTATAAACTTCCTTCAGGGCTGATGAGGGTTGGCGATAAGGCTACTTTTATAGCAGTTGACAATCTCAATGACTTCAATGTGCTCGCAACAGTCATCGACGGGTACAAAGTGTATGACCACAATTCGGGGGTGGACGACAACAAACTCATAATCTCGCAGCCCTCAAAGGAATATCCCAATAATTTTAACGCCAAGCCTATAACTGAACAGGATATAGCCTGTGAAATCGCCGAGGACAATGTCCACGTAATAGAAGCCATAGACGGTGAATTATTTACCCGTTGCCTGACTATGCCATATTGCGACCTCGAGAAAAACGGAGTACAGAAAATCATGGTCTATAATCGCTATGGTAACGGCACTCCCCAAGTGGCATTCATCAAGGGTTTCGATCTGAAGAATGGTGCCATGGCGGCTTCGATTGCCCACGATAGCCACAACATTGTTGCAATAGGCGATAACGACAAAGACATAGTCACCCTCGTCAACGCGCTTATCAAAGCAAAAGGAGGAGTCGGTGTGATTGAGAACGGAAAAGTCGAATTACTTCAACTACCCATTGCCGGTCTTATGACCGATAAGCCGGCCGAAGAAGTTGCCGACCTTTATGCCGTGTTTGACGACAAGACAAAGAATCTTGGGTGCAAACTTCGTTCCCCGTTTATCACCATGGCATTTATGGCACTCCCCGTAATCCCGGAACTTAAGATTACCGATAAAGGGCTGGTGGATGTAAATGCCTTTGAGTTTACTACTGTCGAAGTCAAATAGCTACATGTAGCCTGACAATCTGATATCCAAGCAATGGCAATCAATAAACATGGAATGTGATGAAGCTGTCAGTATATAAAATAATGGTGTTTTTGTCCGTAGTTGTCCTCTGGAGCTGTTCGGACGATGAACCTTCATATTCTCTCGACAACAAGCAGTGGACAGAGAAGGTTGTTGCCGTGGTGCTTCCCATGGAGAAAGGGCTTGATGTACATTGGAAAAGGACATTGGAACTATTTACAACCAACTTTAAGCGTGCATTCAAAAAACACGAAGCAGGTATAAGGTTAAAGTTTGAATACTACGATGAGGCAAAGTCCGATGTGCGGGAACTTGCCCAGTCGCTGGCCTTCAACGATGAGGTGTATGCTGTAATCGGCGGTCTGTATTCATCCAACGCGGCAATCCTCGCGGCAGAACTGACTCTTGTAGGCAAAACATTCTTCACTCTCGCTACCGCCGAACAACTGGTTCGTGCATACGCGTCGACAGGTTATTTATGGGCGATGACCGAGACCGACATTACGCAATGTGAGGTGCTTCTCTCCAAGGTGGTTAACTATGAGGGTAAAAGCGTGGCACTTTTGGTCAAAGAGAACGACAATTACGGACAAACGTTTATTGACTGGTTCGCATTTCAAGCACGTGAACTGGGTTTGGAAAACATGGGATGCTACGCTTACAATTCTGAAAATATAGCTGATGTGTCTCGCCAAGCCATGCAGTCAGGTGCAGAATATGTGATATGCATCCCTTCTGAAATAGAAGAGATAGGGCCGATGCTTGAAGCGCATAAAGCACAAAGCCTGAACGGGCGCAGTGTACCGAGGATGTTGTTTTCGGATACTGCCTACGGTACGGATGTACTCAAGACCCACGGTGATGCAACCGAAGGTATAGAGGGAGTCGCATTTGGTGCCGACCCTGAGTCGGGGTTTGACGTGAGTTACAAGACCTTTTTCAATGCTACGTCTACTACTGGAGAGTCTCAGCTCTACGATGCCGCTATGCTCATCGGCTATGCCGCATGGTACCAGCAGTTCAGACCGGAGTTGTCGTTACAGAAATCATTAAGAGCCGTTGTTTCGGGTGAAGGCTTGAACATGGGTAGCTGGACAGGTGAGGATATGGGGCTTGTGGTGGATGCGCTTGCTGCCGGAAAGTCGCCATATGTTCGCGGAGCTTCGGGGCATCTGAGGTTTGATGCAAAGGTGTTTACCAATGTACTTGCCACCACTTACTATAATTTCAAGGTTTACAACGGACAGTACATCATCCTTGACTATAACACCAGCGACGGGGGGAACCGCACGGATGCGACACTTGCCGGTTGGAACTGGAAAGCCTCGCAGATGCAGGATTTCAACAATTCAGGGGAATTCAATTATCCTGCACATACCGGCAACTGGGCACTCCTTGTCGCTTCCTCCAAGGAATGGACCAATTACCGCCATCAGGCAGATGTGCTCGCTATCTATCAGCAGCTCAGACAGGCCGGATATACCGACGACCGCATCATTCTCATTGTCGAGGATGACATAGCCGATAATGTCTCAAACCCTAACAAAGGAGTCATACAGGTGACTATTGGGGGAAACAATGTATATGAAAATGTAGAGATTGATTATCGTATGTCATCGTTGAAGGCAAAAGATATACTTGCCATTCTCAGTGGCGAAAAAAGCGAAAAACTGCCCACGGTAATCGAATCTACTGAAAACGACAACCTGTTCGTTTTCTGGAGCGGGCACGGTGTACCGGGGGTCATGTGTTGGGATGAGGAAGCTTACGCCATGACAGGCGATGACCTGTCCACTGTTTTTAAGGATATGAACCTCAAAAAGTGTTACCGCAAACTTCTCATGATGGTAGAGGCTTGTTTTTCGGGCGGTGTGATGAAGCAGTGCGAGGGCATCCCTGGAATGCTGTTCATCACCGCGGCCAACGGCGATGAAACCTCCAAGGCTGATGTCTTCAACTCAGAGATGAAAGTGTGGATGAGCAACCGTTTCACCTCCACCTTTATCGAACAAATAACCGATAACAAGGAGGTAGCTATGCGCGACCTCTATTACCGGCTGTTCATCAATACTGTCGGAAGCCATGTAATGGTTTATAATGCCGAAAACTATGGCAATCTTTATTCAGCCAATATGTCAGAATTTATAAATTTCAAAAACAATAAATCAAAATGAAAAGTTCAATCAAAAAAATGTCAGCACTGCTGACGATGATGGCTGTTGCCATCCTTACTTTCACCTTCACCGCTTGCAGCAACGATGACGATCCTGTGACGGAAGTGACTTACACATACGGCTTCTCCAGCATGTCGGCCTCACACCCCGACTTTCTCGAAGAGATGGGGAAAATAGAGAACGCCTTCCAGTCAGCCCTCGGTATCACCGGCAAGCTCTTCACCAAGAAAGGTACGATAGAAGAATGTGACAAACAGGTTTACGAGACTTGCCAGAAAGCATTCGATTCGCTCAAAGGCGAGGCCTGGCAAGGGGATTACACCTTCCAGGTTACGAACGTAGGAACAGGCAAGGTGGTATGCACGGCTACATTCCGTGCCGACAACGAAAACTTTATATAATTTTATTAACATGACTAATAATGAGATGTAACATTATGAATCAAGTAAGAAAAAGACTATTGTTCTTGTTCCTTGTCTGTTCAACAATTGGAACACTAAATACAGGTTGCAGTGACGAGGCAGCCCCCGAATCTGATAATACGATCCTGCGCCCCCTCGCCGAGAATGTTATCGGCAGGTGGAACGAGGAGATGTGCCGTAAAAATCTGGATGGCAAGTGGGAAGAAGATCCCATGCCTGAAGGTCAGGGACAAATCTACACCATCCGCAAGGACGGCAAGGTGGTGAGTGCGCATACAAGTCCAGATGGCTATACGAAGCTCAAACTTGGCAAGTGGCAGGCGGACGAGGCAGCCGACAAAGTGACAATAGGCACGATGAAGGTCGATGTGCTCGGATTGGATGTTGACACGTTCATAATGGGCTACAGCGAAGCCCGCGACTCGGAAACGGGTGAATTGATGAATGGAGAGTTCCGATGGTCGTACGCCCGCATGGACGAAAGCCAAAAAACTCTGGCAGAACAGTTGGTGGGCAAATGGAACTTCTCCAAGAGCTACGAGAAGAAAGACGGCAAATGGGTGGAAATCACCTACGGAGTGCCCGACGAGGGATGGCACCTGTACCGCGAGGATGCCACTTTCACTGCCTATTCGCGCAGCGGCGAGAACGAAATTACAAGCGACATGAACTGGACGGCAAACACCACTACCGGGGAGGTGCGCTGGATAGGCAAGGATGGGCAGGCTTCCACTATGAAGGTGGCCATCGAAGCCGACGGAACGCTCTCCGTGTTCTACGCAAACAATGTCGACCCCTCGACGGGACAAGTCATTAGCGGAGAATTCAAGGATGTATTAGTACGCTGAAATCAGAAACCATATACTACAAACATAGGTAAGTGAAAACAATCAATCATCATTTTTATTATGAAGCAAATATTTTATATCATCGGTATCGCCTTGATGGCAACAATAGCATGTGTATCGTGCAAGGGAACAACAAGTGACACAAATCCCACAGAATCCGGCATTCCGAACTTCATAGGCACATGGCACTATGAAACCATGACTCAAACCGCGCTGGGAGCCGCCTCCGACACCGTACTTTACGACTACATCAACAACCCGCAAGAAAACCAATTCTACGAAGTCTATACTCCGGACAGCGTAATGACCTACTACGTCATCCAGAATGACACACTGTTGAATAAGCTGCAGTTTCGATTTGCTTTCCGCAACGATACCCTCTATATGTCACACCCCGACAAGCCGGTACAATCCGTACATGTAACGAACTTCACGGACAGCACCGTGGCCATAGACTACATTCGCATTTACCGCGACACTACCTTCTACTGTACCTCTACTACTCGTCGCAGCGAACTGCCTAAGTGGAAGTTTGAAAAGTAAAGACAAATAATAGATACATAAAAAAATGATAAGAAGAAGGTACCTGCTACTCTTTGTCATGTCCTTTGCCTTACTCTTGGCTGGATGTGACAAAGACCTTGGACACCAAAGTCCTGACGATGAGTGGACAGCTGAAACTTTGGTGTCCGAAGCTGATGTAGAACGCTCCGGAGTGGATGTCTGGTTCCGTTCGGAAACTATCAGCGACCGGATATTCAACCGCATGTGGCTCAAGTCGTGGAAAGAGGACTGCCCTTTGAAGCGATCCGATCTGCGTTATTTAAAAGTGTTGCATCGTAACGCTGACGGCAACCCACAACGGGGTGAGATGGTGGTGAACGCTGCCATTGCCGATAAAGTGACCGATGTATTTCGCCGGCTCTACCAGGCAGACTACCGCATTGAGCGGATGGTGCTCATTGACAACTACGATGCCGACGACGAAAGCTCTATGCGTGCCAACAACTCCTCATCGTTCAACTTCCGCTTCATGACCGGCTCTACAACCAAAATTTCCAAGCATGGACTTGGTCTTGCCATCGACATCAATACGCTTTACAATCCATATGTCAAGCAAATGGATGACGGGATCTGGCACATAGAACCCGCTACAGGCGAGCCATACGCTTTTGAACGTGAGGACAGGACGGATATCCCGTACAAGATAGACCACGATGACCTGGCATACCGGCTCTTTACGGAAGCCGGATTTGAGTGGGGAGGCGACTGGACTTCATTGAAGGATTACCAGCATTTTGAATTTAAAGATACCGATGTTCGTTTCTCTGACAGTGAAATTGACCTCATTCGTTCACATAATACCACAAGTCTCATGAGGCTTTTAACTGTGGACAATATAAATGACTCGATTCTTTTACGTACTGTTTCTTCTGATGTAAGTAGAGAAATGATGGCAACGGAAGAATACGAACTGTTGGTAAACCGTATGCTGGCTACTGTTCGCAATCCGGAAAATGAAGGTGTTGGAATTGCGGCACCTCAGGTTGGCATTCTTCGTCGTATTGTAGCAGTACAGCGATTTGATAAAGAAGAATATCCTTTTGAGATTCTTGTAAATCCGGAAATCATCAGCTACTCCGAACAGACTCAACTTGGAGAAGAGGGATGTCTCTCCATTCCAGGTAAAAATGGTAAAGTTCTAAGGGCTGCTGATATTACAGTCAAGTATATTGATGGTAAAACTTTAGAGCCTCGTGAAGAAAAAATTTCGGGATTCACAGCAGTAATATTCCAACATGAGATTGATCATCTTTATGGGCGGCTTTACATTGACTATCTATCACCTGATTCTCAAGAATAAATAAGATAATAATGTAATTACTGATGTTGTAAAATAATTGCAAAATTGACTCCTATCATTCTTATGACGCGGCACAGACAAATCTCTTTACTATCCAAAGTATTCCTGGGATACATAGTATTAATGGTGATCATCGGTAGCATGGTCGCTATTGTTCTGCATGAGCGTGACCGTGTACAGAAGATTGAGAATGAGTCAATCGCAATCTTTCAGACCCAGCATGACATCAATACCGCTCACCGCTATGTTACTGCGTTGGTGACTTATGGTGAAACCGTCATGGTATGGAACAATGAGGATTCTCTGGCTTACCGGGAACGGCGTATGCGGACAGACTCTATGCTGCAAACGTTACGGACACAATGCAGGGATTTTATACAGCCCAGGCAAATAGATTCTCTCCGCACATTGTTGGCTGCCAAAGAAGAACACCTCTTCCAGATAATGGAAGCGTCAAGACAACAAAAAAGGGCAGACAGCCTTCTGTTCAATCTGAAACCAACTATAACGAAACAAATAACCACCCGAACCATTACCCGCAAGAAGAAAGGCATCGCCGGAATCTTCGGCGGCAAGGAAACCGTACAGCTGCCTGTTGTCACAACCCGTCAAACCGCACCGGATAAAGAACTGATTTCTTTGTTGAATAAACGGAAACGGGACATAGAAACTTATACAGACAGCCTGCGGTTGTGTAATAAGGAACTCAACCGAAAACTACGCTTGCTGATTACAAGTTTGGACGAGCAAACATGGAACGCATTCAGGAGCAAGGAAAGTTGTCTGAAAACATCCTATGAACATTCGACCTTTGTCATTACCGGCTTGATTATATTCTCAATCATTCTATTGCTCATTTCGTATCTTGTCATACAACGGGATATTAAGGTCAAGGCAAAAAACAGGAAGCATCTGGAGGAGACAATAGAACAGAATACCGCTTTGCTGGAAATGCGGAAGAATATCATCCTGACAATTTCCCATGATATCCGTGCCCCCCTGAACGTCATCAGCGGCAGCGCGGAACTTGCCGTGGATACTCGCGAGAAGAAACGTAGGAACACGCACCTGCACAATATTAGAATTGTGTGTCGGCACGTTGTACACCTGCTTAACAACCTGTTGGACGTGTATCGTCTGAACGAGGCCAAGGAAACCCACAACGATGTGCCGTTCGACCTGAATGCCCTATTGGAACGTATTGCCTTTGGCTTCTCCCATGTGGTCAATAACAAAGGCATCCTGTTCAGTCATGATTTTACCGGTACCGATGTCAAGCTTTGCGGTGATGTGGACCGCATAGAACAGATTATTGACAACCTGCTTACGAATGCCGTCAAATTCACGGAATCCGGCACCATCGGTTTTTATGCCCGTTATGACGAAGGAGAGTTGCAGCTGGAAATCAAGGATACCGGCATCGGTATGAGCGAGGAAACCCTCTCTCGCATATTCCGTCCGTTTGAACGATCGAGTTCCGTTAGCAATGCGGAAGGGTTCGGATTAGGTCTGCCGATAACTCAAGGTCTTGTCAACCTGCTTGGCGGTACAATAGATGTTACGAGCCATATAGGCCATGGCAGCACATTCCGTGTAACGCTCCCTTTGAATACAACGGATGAACCGACGGAAAGCGAGAACCGGATCATACCGCATCCGGCACATCTGCCTCAGAATGTACTTGTCATTGATGACGACAAGATGTTCCTGGACGTGATAAAGGAGATGTTGGAACGTAACGGGATGAGTTGTACAACCTGTACAACGACCAAAGAAGTGGTCAAGGCGATGCGGGACAAGGATTATGACCTGCTGCTTTCCGATATTCAAATGCCGGGAACCAACGGCTTCGGGTTACTGACCCTGTTGCGCAACTCGAACATCGGCAATTCACGTACAATGCCTGTCATAGCCATGACAGCACGTGGCGACAGGGACAAGGACGCGTTTCTCCATGCCGGATTTACTGACTACATATATAAACCGTTTTCTTCTTCTGAACTGCTCAGCCTGCTTTCGATGATAAAAACGAACAGGCGTGAGGAAAAGCAGGACTTTGATTTCAGCATGATACTTTCCGAGGTCAGGGATAAGTCCCAAACCCTGCTCTCGTTTATATTTCAATCGGAGAGAGACAGGGAGGAACTCGGTACGGCAATGAAAAACGGCGACCGGCAGCAGTTGCGTGAAATCACCCACCGGATGCAACCGATGTGGGAACTGCTGCGGGTGGAAGAGCCCCTGCTGGCTTATCGGACGTTGCTGAAAGACAGTGAAACGAGCGACAAAGAGTTATACGAACATACCCGGCAGATTATAGACAGTACCGCCACGCTCATCAAGGCGGCGGAAGCCGAGATTAAAAAATTGACTGATGAAACGGAAGATACTGATAGTTGAAGACAACGTGGGGCTGTCGCAAATGCAGAAAGATTGGCTTTCCCAGGCCGGTTATGAAGCGGTGACAGCCATGAACGAGCCGATAGCCCGCTCGTTGATACGCCGGACGCGGTTCGACCTTATATTGTCGGACGTGCGGTTGCCGGAAGGCGACGGCATTTCCCTGTTGGAATGGCTGCGCAAGGAGAAGAAAAACATCCCGTTCATCCTGACGACCGAATACGTTTCCGTCCCGGACGTTGTGCGTACCATCAAACTGGGTGCCAGGGACTACCTGCCCAAACCGGTGCACAGGGATTACCTGTTGGAACTGGCGGAAGATATATTCCATCCGGTAGCTACCGTGAGAAAGCAGGAGAGGCAGTTATTCCACCGCACAAGCCCCATGATCCTGAAAGTGGAAAAGTTTGCCAGACTGGTCGCCCCGTCCGAGATGTCCGTGATGATACTCGGTGCCAACGGAACCGGTAAGGAATCGGTGGCACAGACCATCCATGACAACAGCGAACGATATGGCAAGCCTTTTGTTGCCGTAAACTGCGGTGCTTTGCCCCGTGAGTTGGCCGCCTCGTTATTCTTCGGGCACGAGAAAGGCGCGTTCACCGGTGCGGACACGGCAAAGACCGGATATTTTGACCTGGCGAAAGGCGGCACGTTATTCCTGGACGAGATAGGTACGATGCCCTATGAGATCCAATCCATGCTTCTCCGCGTCTTGCAGGAAAATGTTTATACCCCGATAGGAAGCGGCAAGGAACGGATCGCGAATGTCAGAATCATTGCCGCGACGAACGAGAATATGGAACGTGCCATCAAAGAGGGACGGTTCAGGGAAGACCTCTACCACCGTCTGAACGAATTTGAAATCCGGCAACCCTCCCTGGAGGAGTGCCCGGAAGACATCCTCCCATTGGCGGAGTTTTTCCGTGAACGCTTCTCGAAAGAGCTGAAAAGGGAAACACAAGGATTTACGGAAGATGCCAAACGCAGGATGCTTGCCTACCGGTGGCCGGGCAACGTGCGTGAACTGCAAAACCGTGTCAAGCGTGCTGTGCTGGTCTCGGAGGTTCCGATGCTTGACGTGGACGGACTGGAAATGGCCCTCCGTGTATATGGAAATGAGGAAGCAGGGATATCCGCAATCCTGCCTCTAAAGGGAGAAGCGTTTGAGAAAGAAAGCATTATCAGAGCCCTCAAAGCCTGTAACGGGCATCGGGAACAGGCGGCGGGAATGCTGAACATCAACCCGGCTACGCTGTACAGGAAGATGAAGAAATACGGGCTGAAATGAATTTAACGACTAAAAATAGTGCAAATGTCGCTGAATATGTGTACTTTTGTACTTAAATAGCGAGAAATGCGGCGTACTGTCTAACGGGCAGTTGCCGTTTATATATAGACATAAGACCGCAAGCGTCCTAATGGGAATCTGGAAAATTAACATTAACAGGAACTATTGCGTGATTGCTTATGCTATGCCTTGGCATAGCGTGCATTCACCTATTCCTGTTAAGGGCATTCCAGAGCCTCCATTAGAGATAGCGTGTATTGCACGCTTCTTTTTTACGGCTTCCGGTTGAAAAAATAACGGAAGCTATGGCAAAGATTCAAGTTGTGACGGCAATGACATTGGACGGTTTCCTCCCGGAAACGGCCGGAACGCTTGTGTCCTGGATAAGAAACGACAGGCGGGGGATTCCCCTGTGGCGTGAACGCTGCTCGGCTTTTATATTGCCCCATTCCATCCTTGATTTGCTTTGTGAGAAAGACAACAGGGAAGAGTCGTTTACTTATCTTGCCGAAATCATAGAACCGGAATCGGTGGAGCTGCTTCACGGGCTTTCCCTCTATGATCTTGTTGACGAGCTTGTGGTTTACCTGTTGCCGTTTTCAGCCGGACAAGGGACTTCTGTTCTGAAGACATTCCGGCCGCAGTACTGGCAACTGCATAAAACCACCTCTTTTTCCAACGGTATCTGCCGCCTTATCTACCGTAAATCTTGCAAGAAGTAAATTGCATCTTGCGAAAAGCCTTGCATCCTGCAAGAATCTCTTTACCTCCATTTTTCATCCTTAAAATTTTTATTTCGCTGTATTTCAACGGAATGCCGGTGTCATTCCGTGAAATATGCGGTCATTGGTACGCCATTAGCCCTATATGTAGTATAACCTGTTGCGCGACAAGGTGTAAGCAAAACTATTATTTACGCTAAAGACAAAATGGATTATGCTACAGATAAACAGCGAAAGTGCCCAGATGATGTTCATGCAGATCATGGAACGGTTCGACAGGATAGACCGTACCCTGGAGCGGATGAACAAGCTGAAGGAGTGCCTGGAAGGCGACACACTTCTGGATAACTATGACCTTTGCCAATTGCTCGGCATCACCAAACGCACGCTGGCACGTTACCGCCAGAAGAAGTACGTCACCTATTACATGATTGACGGACGGACTTACTACAAGGCCTCCGAAGTGGAAGCGTTCCTCAACCAAAAAGGGAAGGTGTTGCCCCCGAAACTGAAAAACCGGATGGATGTTCAACTCAAAAAATGACTGGTATGGAAATAGTATGTATCGACAAACAGACGTTCGATGAACTTCGGGTACGTTTCGGCAAACTGGAGGAAAAGGTAATGGGTGTGTGTCGCCCGGTGGAAGACCTCGGCTTGAAGAAGTGGCTTGACAATCAGGAGGTGTGCGAGATATTGCGCGTATCCAAGAAGACACTTCAGGCATACCGTGACAAGGGCATTCTGCCTTATTCACGCATCAAGCACAAGATATTCTTCAAGACTGAAGACGTGCATAAATTATTGGAATCAAATTATTACCACTTAAAGCGAGAACCATGAGCTATCATTTTTTAGAACGGAAAGACCCGCGTGTAGATATCCTGTTTCAGGGACTGGATAATATGGAACGGTTGATTGCGACAATGGAGGATATTCCCAGGTCTGTATTTCACGGAGAACGTTTCCTGACGGACGAGGAACTCTCCAAAATTCTGAGGGTCAGCAGGCGGACATTACAGGAATACCGCACGCTTGGCGTTGTCCCTTACTATCTTGTACAGGGTAAGGCCCTCTACAAGGAATCGGACATCCTGAAAATATTGGAAGATTCCTATAAGCGGTGCAAGGAAGATATGCGGTGGGTGTGACATGACAAAACGGAGAAACGGCCCGTTCATAGGGACATGCGTTTCTCCGTTCTTGATTTTCATATAGCGCGGGGTGTCCTTTTTCTGCCTTTCCGGGTGGTGAAATCCTCCTCGCAAAGTTCAGTCGTACCACATAAACCACTTGCTTTCAAAATTTTCATATCCTCGTCCACTTTTTTATCCGTCACCTGCGCGTAAAGTTGCGTTGTAGAAATCGACATGTGCCCCATCATGCGGCTGACCGTCTCTATCGGGACTCCGAGCGAGAGCGTGACATGGGTCCCGAAATTATGCCGAGCCTGATGGAAGGTCAAATCGAAACCGTACACTTTTCCCAGTTCCCGTGTCAGCAGGATAAAATATTCACGGCGGTAAACGTTAAACACATTGTCCCCTTGCCGCTGGTCCCGGTATTTTTCAATTATCCGCAAGGGTATATCCAGCAGGCGGACGGATGAAAGCGTGTCTGTCTTTTGACGGCGTATGTGAATCCACCACGCGCCGTCTTCGGATTGCGTGATGTCACTCGTCTTCAACCTTTTCAAGTCCGCGTAAGCCAGTCCAGTAAAAGTCGAAAACAGGAACATGTCCCTCACGAATTGTAGTTGAGGTTTCTCCACGGGAGTCTCCATGAGCTTCTTGAGGTCTTCCAGCTTCATGTGGCGGCTCTTCCGTCGTGGCAACGCGGGATGGAGACGGCAGTACGGGTCACGGCGGAGCGTTCCCTGGCTGACTGCCAGTCTGGTCATCTTTTTCAGACGGTACAGGTGTTCATGCACGGTCTTGGGCATCATGTGGCAGTCTTTGCAAAGGAACAGTTCAAAGTCATCATAGAAAATTTTGTCAAGGCTGCGCAGCGTGACATCTTCCACACCTTTCTTATCCTTGATGAAAGCGGAAAGATGCTTGTACGATCTCAAGTAAGAATCAAGCGTTTCCTTGATGCGGTCCAGCCCAACACGTTTTCTAAAATCTTCGTTATGTTCCCGGAAGAGAGCCAGCAGGGTAAGCGGCTTCTGACCGACCCCCATCACGGCGTTCTTCACAAGTTCTGCCGTGATGAACCCCAGGCTGTTCTTAATCCGGTTGTAATGTCCGGTAATCTCCTCCGTCAATTCATCTATGGCACGGTTCACTGTCACGGCATTCGCACTGCGTCCATTGGCGCGACCCTTTTCGGGATTCCAGATGTCGGGATTGACGGACACTTTCGTGCCAATCTGCTCCCATTCGGCATCAATGCTCACCTTGCACAATAACTGGCACGTTCCGTCCTTACGCATTTTGGTACGGTTGATATAGAACAGTATCGCGAATGTACTGCGATGTCTGATGGTATTGTCTGTATGTTCAATTTCCTTTTTCATCCTATTGCGTTTTAGTCGTTTGTCAAATAACCACGGAGAAGCGTTCCGCTATCCTCTCGTTCAACACACGGGTATCAGCATTTATCTTGTCGTCAGTCACCTTGGCGTAGATTTGGGTCGTCTCAATCCGGGCGTGTCCCAACATCTTGCTGACCGTTTCAAGCGGCACCCCATGTCCGAGCGTGATTTCGGTCGCATAGGTATGGCGGCCGGCATGGAAGACCAGCGGGCAGTCTATGTCACAGAGTTTTGCGATACGTTTCAGGTTAAGGTTCATCGTGCTGTTGGAATACATGGGTAGCAGTCTCCCGTCCGGTGCCGTGTCCCTGTATTTCTCCATGATATGTAACGGCAGGTCCAACAGGGGGATTTCAAACTCGACTCTGGTTTTCCGGCGCGAGCTTCTGATCCACCATGTGCCGTCATCGGCAAGTGACAGGTGCTCTTTCGACAGAAGCCGCATATCACTGTACGGAATGCCGGTATAGCATGAGAACAGGAACAAATCCCGCGTGAGATAAAGGTTCGGTCTGTGGAGAGGCATGGTCATAAGCCGTTGCAGTTCCTCGGATGTGAGATACCTCCGTTTCTGCTTCGGGCGCACGGGTTCATAGCCGGTAAATGGGTAGGTGGTGATGATGCCGTCCGCTACGGCTTCACCGACGATGATTTTCAACTGCACGGTCAGGTTGATAATCGTTCCCGGAGAGAGGCGGCAATCCGTCCGCAGGTGCGAATCGTAATCCTGTATGAAGGAGAGGGTCAATGCCGAAAACGGGATATCCGACAAATTGTACTTTTCCCGCATGAACCTTTCCACATGGTTGTAGGCATTGCGGTAGCTCCTTAAACTTCCTTCGGTCCGGTTTACACCCACGCGCTTCGCGAAGTTCTCGATAAACGTGCGAAAGTAGCTTAATAGCGTTGTCTGTTCACCAGCCATACCCAGCAACAGACTTTTGACATCCCCGGCGGTCACACCGTCACGGACAGCCGACAGTTCCGCATAGACTCCCAACGCCATCGCACGGATTTCATCCAGGCGGTTGTTGATTTCCTTCGCCTTCACACTTTTGCCTGAAGCACGCCCCGAACTCCACATGGACTGCGGCACGCGGAGCTTCACGCTGAAAGCCGCTTCAGAATACTTGCCGATGTTCAGCCTTGCCATTACAGGACACATTCCATCGGCATCCGCCTCGCTCTTTTTGAGGTAGAACGACACCTTTACATTCGCTTGATCCATAGCTTTTTACTTTGTTTGCAAAATTACCAGATATCGAGCAAATGAACGGCATGACGAATATAGCGGAATATGGAAAGAAGCTCCACGCGTGACATTCGGAACCTGTATTTTCTCCCTTTCGCGAAAAAAGTATTAACTTTGTCATCGCAAAATATGAATGAAACAGCGTTCTTTACGGTGATGTCAGGGGCAGTGCAAAGGCTTTTTTCCAATATTGTTTTCGACCTTGAACAGGCAACGGATAAGTAGCAATTTATTTTCCTAACTCCTCCAAAACGGGTCAAAAACCTATAATGGATGAACATAGGCAAAAACTACATATCTCCCTTAAACTCCAATAGTTTGCATTATTCCGGCGAAATCCATCCGTATGTGAGCGAGTTTTCGTATCTTTGTAAATAAAGTGCATTCCGATATGGCAAAATACGATTTCGATCAACTGATCCCGCGCCGGGGAACCAACTCGGTGAAGTGGGACGAGGAACCTGCGGCCGACATCCTCCCGATGTGGGTCGCCGACATGGATTTCCGCACGGCCCCGTGCGTCGTCGAGGCGCTCCGCCGCCGGGTGGAGCACGGCGTCTACGGCTACGCCACGGTCCCGGAGAGCTACTACGGGGCGGTCACCTCCTGGTTTGCCCGGCGGCACGGCTGGGCGCCCGGAGCGGACTGGATACTACCTGTCTCTTATACACATCTCCGAGCCCACGAGACGCGTAGTAATCTCG
>ENA-OZHU01000927-OZHU01000927.1-human-gut-metagenome-genome-assembly--contig:-NODE-927-length-17155-cov-5.737485_pt1 | contig 17155 bp, 15 predicted proteins | sample MGYA00244054_ERZ653700 | MGnify/ENA primary metagenome ERZ653700 (study PRJEB26926, sample SAMN06165279) | human gut metagenome | biome: ENVO:00009003; feature: ENVO:2100002; material: ENVO:00002003...
ATACGAGATTACTACGCGTCTCGTGGGCGCGGAGATGTGTATAAGAGACAGGTCTGCCTGTGGTCGTGCTTATTGCGGCTATAGTCTATATGTATAAGATACGTAAAGGCTCAAAGCTGGAGCTTGTGTCGCTGGCTATGGTGCTTGCAGGCGGTATCGGCAACCTTATCGACAGAATAAGGGTAAAAGAAGTTGTGGACTATATCAAGTTCGAGCCTATCAATTTCCCTATCTTCAACTTTGCGGATATCTGTATCGTTATCGGCGGAATCTTGTTCGTCATCTGCTTCTGCTTTTTGGACGAAAAGAAAAAGCCGATCCGTGACGATATAAAGGTCAAAGACGAAAATGACAAAGCTTGATTTTATTGCCACTGCCGAGCAAACAGGCGAGCGTATCGACAGATTTTTGTCAGCGCAGGATACAGGTCTTACACGTTCCGCTGTGCAAAAGCTTATCGAGGACGGTGGCGTCACAGTTGGAGGCAAAAAAGTATCGAAAAATTATAAGCTGCATAATGGTGACAGCATTGAGATAATTATTCCTGACCCTGTGGAGCTTGACGTCAAGCCACAGGATATCCCCGTGGAAATAGTCTATGAGGACAGCGAATTGCTGGTGGTCAATAAGCCAAAGGGTATGGTGGTGCACCCTGCCGCAGGCAATCCCGATGGCACTTTGGTGAACGCATTGCTTTATCATTGTCAGGGCAGGCTTTCTTCAATAAACGGCGTCATTCGTCCTGGGATAGTCCATAGGATAGACAAAAATACAAGCGGTCTGCTGATCGTTGCCAAGACCGACAGCGCACATAACTTTCTTGCGGCTCAGATAAAAGAGCATAGCTTTACAAGAGAGTATGAAGCTGTACTCACAGGCGGTCGCCTAAAGACCCCTACCGGCACAGTTGACGCACCTATCGGCAGAAGCAAATATGACAGAAAGAAAATGTGCGTGACAGAGCAAAACTCCAAGCACGCAGTAACCCATTATGAGGTGCTGGAGGAGTTAGGTCAGTATTCGTTGGTGAAATTCCGCCTTGAAACAGGTCGAACCCACCAGATAAGAGTACATTCCGCCTATATCGGTCACCCTGTCTACGGCGATGATGTTTACGGCAAAGCTGTAAAGGGAATCGAGGGGCAGTGCCTCCACGCAAAGAAAATTGGTTTTATACACCCTGCGACCAAGGAATATATGGAGTTTGACAGCGAATTGCCAGATTATTTTCAGGCGGTGCTGAAAAAACTCAGAGCAGGGAATTGACCCACGGAAGTGATTTTATGTTTGAAGATATATCAAAAGTCCTGCTTATTACGGATATGGACGGAACTTTTCTCCCCGCAAGCAAGATACCTACCCCGAAAACTCTCGTTGCTGTCAAGCGTTTTGAAGAGGCTGGGGGCAGATTCTCTATCGCTACGGGCAGAGCCATTCAGGCGGCTAGACAGTATTTTGACATGGTGAATGTGAATTGTCCTATCATAATGTCAAACGGCGGAATGGTCTACGATATCCATACGAAAGAGCAGATATATAACGTCTTTCTGCCAAGCTTTGCGGCGGATATCGTCAAGGAGATACTTGCCGATAATCCTTATGTTGGCTGTGAAGTGCTTACTGTCAACGAGGTCTATGTGCCAAGCATGACCCCTATGGAAAAGCGCCATAACGAGATCTGTAAGCTCATTCCCGTTCAGTGTGCCGTTGACGAGATACCTGACAAGAACTGGTATAAGGTGCTTTTTGCAGTTGAGCCTGAGCGTATGGACGAGCTTATAAACTATGTGGCAAAAAAAGGCTACAAAGGTGTAGATTTTGTGCGTTCAAGTATCGAGTATTACGAGATACTTCCACAGAATATATCAAAAGGTACGGCTCTTGAGGAGCTGAGAAAAGCTTGTGGCATGGAGGATTTTACTTTCGTGGCAGCAGGCGACTATAATAATGATATTGAACTTCTTCAAGCGGCTGACGTGGCATATTGCCCGTCAAATGCGGCAGAGGAGGTCAAAAAGGTTGCGGATAAGGTCTTTGAGCAGTCCTGCGAGGAGGATTTTATTGCCGCAGTCATAGATGAAATTTTTGAAAAACTGAAGAAATAATATTTTTTTGGAGGTCAAAAGTATGGACGAAACATTAAAGAAACAGCTTGAGATCACAGCCTGCAAGGTTCGTCTTGGAATACTCGAGGGAGTATTCAACGCAAAGTCGGGTCATCCGGGCGGATCGCTCTCTATAGCAGATCTGCTCACTTATCTCTATTTTGCCAAGATGAACGTATATCCTGATAAGCCGGAAGAGCCTGAGAGAGATAGACTCGTGCTTTCAAAGGGTCACACAGCACCTGCACTCTATGCAACTCTTGCAGAAAAAGGCTTTTTTCCAAAGGAGGAGCTGAAGTCCCTCAGACATATCGGTGCAATGCTTCAGGGTCACCCTTGTATCTCTATCCCTGGCGTAGATATGTCCTCAGGTTCACTGGGACAGGGCATTTCTGTTGCCTGTGGTATGGCGCTTTCAGGAAAGCTCACAAGCGATACCTATAAGGTGTATACTATCCTTGGCGACGGTGAGATCGAAGAGGGTCAGGTATGGGAGGCTGCAATGTTCGCCGCTCATTATAAGCTTGATAACCTCGTTGCTGTTGTGGATAATAACGGACTTCAGATCGACGGAAAGATAGAGGACGTAATGTCGCCATATCCTATCGTTGACAAGTTTGCAGCATTTGGCTGGCACGTTATCACAGCCGACGCTCACGATTTTGACTCACTTGAAAAAGCATTCAACGAGGCAGAAACAGTATGCGGTCAGCCTTGCGTTATCGTAATGAAGAGTATCAAGGGCAAGGGCGTTTCATTTATGGAAAACAACGTTTCATGGCATGGTTCAGCACCTAACAAGGAGCAGTATGAGCAGGCTGTGGCAGAAATAAACGAACAGCTTAAAAGTCTGGAGGGTTAAGCAATGGCAGAATTGAAGAAGAAAGCTACAAGAGAAAGCTACGGCGAGGCTCTTGCAGAGCTTGGCGATAAGTACGATAACCTCTATGTTTTTGACGCAGACCTTGCTGCTGCAACAAAAACAGGTATATTCAAAAAGAAATTCCCTGACAGATTTTTTGACTGCGGTATCGCCGAGTCAAATATGATGGGCGTTGCAGCAGGTATGGCTGCAACAGGCAAGATACCATTTGCTTCTACATTTGCAATGTTCGCCGCAGGCAGAGCATTCGAGCAGGTAAGAAACTCTATCGGTTATCCTCACCTCAACGTGAAGATAGGTGCAACACACGCAGGTATCTCTGTAGGCGAAGACGGTGCAACACATCAGTGCAACGAGGATATCGCTCTTATGAGAACTATCCCTGGCATGGTGGTAATAAACCCTGCCGACGACGTTGAAGCAAAGGCTGCCGTTGAAGCCGCTATCCTCCATGAAGGTCCGGTTTATCTCCGTTTCGGCAGACTTGCCACACCTGTTTTCAATGATCCTGAAACATATAAGTTTGAGCTTGGCAAGGGCGTTAAGCTCCGTGACGGCAAGGATATAGCTATCGTTGCAACAGGTCTTATGGTGTATGAGGCTATCGAGGCTGCAAAAACACTGGCAGCTGAGGGTATCGAAGCAACAGTTATCAATATCCACACTATCAAGCCAATCGACGAGGATATCATCGTTGAAGCCGCAAAGAACACAGGACTTCTTCTTACAGTTGAGGAGCACAGCGTTATCGGCGGACTTGGCTCAGCCGTTGCAGACGTTCTTGCAGCAAGACACCCTGCAAAGCTTGTTAAGATCGGCGTTAATGACGAGTTCGGTCACTCAGGCCCGGCAGTTGATCTTCTTAAAGAATATGGCCTCTGCGCAGACAATATCGTTGCAAAGGCAAGAGATGCTGTTAAGGCAAAGTAATAAAAACACCAAACGGACGGATATCTTCCGTCCGTTTTTTTGTACACAAAAAAGACACGCTTACGATCTCGTAAACGTGTCTTTTCTTATGCTTTTACAGTGCCTGCATGAGTGTCGATAATGTTGTTTATACATATGTAAAGATAAGGCTTAAGCTCGCCAATGTCCACAGGCTCGTTGTAAAGTATGGACGAGTAGCAGGTTGAGCTTACAAGCTCAACTATCATGAATATCATGACCTCAGGCTGAACAATATTATATGGAGCGTCAGCAAGCATAGCGTCATAAATGTTGCGGAAGTCGATGTCATCGTCCTTTATAGGCGACGTAAGAGCGTGCTTGAAAACGCCCCAGCTAAGATTCTTTGCAATAAAAGTCAAAAGCGACTTGTTCTCGTTTAGCTGGTTGATGATGTTGTCAACAATAAAAATAATTCGTTCGTTAAATGTAAGCTTCTTGCCGCTCGCATTTAATGCCTCGATAGCGTTTCTGAAAAGCTGTGACGACTTGTGAGAAACAAGCTTGTTTCTTATGTCATATTTGTCCTTGAAATAAAGATAAAACGTTCCTTTCGCCACACCAGCGTTGTTCACGATGTCTGAAATGGAGGTCTTGCTCACTCCCTTGGTGGTAAAAAGACTAAAAGCCGTGTTAAGCAGAGAGTCCTCCTTTACCTTTTTATTGGTATCAAGCTTGCCCATTTTAACACGTCCTTACTTATTATAATATATACAATTTGTATGCCACACATACACAGGTTTACTGTGGTTGACACTATATTTATTATAATACAAATTCTTGTTAAAGTCAACGGAGCAAAATGACCAATAGTCAGTTATGACCGTCGGTCATTTTGTGCAACTCTACAAAAAGAATGACTAATGGTCATTTTACTATTGACTGTTGGTCATTTTCGTTGTATACTATGAATTGTAAGAGACCGAAAGGTCAAAAACTATGTGAAGGGAATGACATTTGATGCAGAAATTTGGCAGAGGAGTTGTAAAGCTCCGAGTACCGATACTCATAGTCAGCGTTCTGCTGCTGATACCGTCAATATTCGGTTTTCTCAGCACGAGAATAAACTATGATATTCTTTCATACCTCCCGTCAGACATTGAAACCATGAAAGGTCAGGATATAATGCTTGACGAGTTCGGCAAGGGTGGCTTTTCGCTGGTAATGCTTGACGGCATGGAGGATAAGGACGTTGAAAAGGTCAAGGAGAAGATCGAAAAGGTAGACCACGTTTGCGATGTTCTCTGGTATGACACCTTGGCAGACGTTTCACTTCCAAAGGAAGTTCTTCCTGATGATATTTACGATTTCTTCAATACAGATAACTCCACAATGATGGCTGTCTTTTTTGACGAAGCGACCTCCGCTGACGGCTCACTTGAAGCTGTCAAGGAGATAAGAAGTATCGCAGGCGAGCAGTGCTTTGTAAGCGGTATGTCGTCAGTCGTTGAGGATATCAAGGATCTGACAATGCAGGAAGCTCCGATGTATGTTGTTATCGCAGTTATCCTTACAAGTATCATACTTGCACTTACAATGGATTCGTTCCTTATCCCACTGTTCTTTATGCTCAGCGTGGGCATGGCGATAATCTATAACATGGGAACGAACTTCATACAAGGCGAAATTTCGTTCATCACCGAAGCTCTTGCAGCCGTGCTTCAGCTTGCGGTAACGATAGACTACTCGATCTTCCTGTGGCACAGCTACAAAGAGGAGAAAGAAAAGCACCCTGGTGACAACAAAGAGGCTATGGCAGTCGCCATCGGCAAAACTATCACCTCAGTTGTTTCAAGCTCCATAACAACAGTTGCAGGCTTCCTTGCACTTTGCTTCATGAGCTACGAGCTTGGCATGGACATGGGTATCGTAATGGCAAAGGGCGTTGTTATTGGCGTTATCTGCTGCATAACAGTTCTCCCGTCAATGATACTTGTCTTCGATAAGGCACTTGAAAAAACAATGCACAAAGACCTTGTTCCAAGCCTTGAAAAGCCTTCAAAGTTCATTATCAAGCACCATGCAGCATTTATTGTACTCTTTATAGTTGTACTTATACCTGCTGTATATGGTCAGATAAACACCAATGTCTACTATAACCTGACAGATACTCTTCCAAAGGATCTCAACAGTGTTATCGCAAACACAAAGCTAGATGAGGAATACAACATGGCAACGACCCATATGCTCCTGGTTGACGCTGATATGGAGCCAAAGGAAGTAAACTCTATGCTCGACGAAATGGGCAAGGTTGATGGTGTAAGCTTCTCAATGTCACTGGATACTCTTATCGGTCCGTCTATCCCTCGTGAGATAGTTCCTGAGTCAGTAACAAAGATACTCAAGAGCGACAAATGGCAGCTTATGCTAATAGGTTCTGAATACAAGGTAGCTTCTGATGAAGAGAATGCCCAGATAGATGAGCTTAGCAAGATACTTAAATCCTACGATAAGGACGGAATGCTTATCGGTGAGGCGGCGGCAACAAAAGACCTTATCGACATAACAGATCATGACTTCAAGGTAGTAAATATAGTTTCTATCGCCGCTATCTTCATCATCATTCTTATTGCACTGCGTTCAGTTTCACTGCCTATCATTCTGGTAGCCGTTATCGAATTTGCTATCACAGTAAACATGGGTGTTCCGTGCTTTACAAATACCACCATACCGTTCATAGCGTCGGTAGTAATCGGTACTATCCAGCTTGGTGCAACAGTTGACTACGCTATCCTTATGACAACAAGATATAAGACCGAGCGTAACGCAGGCAAAGATAAGCACGAAGCTGTCACTATCGCACTCACCACTTCAATGAAGTCTATCATGGTCAGCGCACTTGGCTTCTTCGCTTCAACATTCGGCGTTGGCGTATATTCAAGCGTAGATATGATCTCACAGCTTTGTACGCTCATGTCAAGAGGTGCAATAATCAGTATGATAACTGTTATCTGCATACTTCCTTCAATGCTTATGCTGTTCGATAAGGTAATAATCAATACAACAATGGGCATGAAGAAAAAAGAAAATAAGCTTTATAAGCTTCCTGAAATAAACTAATTCGTAAAGGAGATATAGTTATGAAAAAGTATTCAAGAGTTCTTGCAGGCATACTTGCCGTACTTCTTTCCGCAGGATGCACAGGTCTTTATGCAGCAGCTCAGTCAGACAGCTCTTCCGCTGCCGACAGCACTGCCTCAACAACAAAGAACGAATCAGATAAAAAAGATACAAAAGATACAAAGAAAGCTGATAAGTCTGACAGTGATACAGAAAAGCAGGCTAAGGAAGAAACAGTTTATGTTATCACTGACGCTTCCGGCAACAAGACAAAAACAGTCGTTTCCAACTGGCTGAAAAACCCACAGGGCGTAAAGAAGCTGGAGGACGTTTCCGACCTGACAGATATCGAGAATGTTAAAACAGACGAGGGCTTTACAGCCAATGGTGATAAGCTCACATGGGATACCGAGGGCGGAGATATCTACTATAAGGGCTATACCGATAAGGCACTCCCGGTTGATGTAAAGGTAACATATACCCTTGACGGCAAGGAGATAAAGCCTGAGGACCTCGCAGGCAAGAGCGGTAAGCTTACAGTAAGATATGACTATACGAACAACGATAAGAAAACTGTCAAGATAAACGGCAAGAAAACAGATATCTATGTTCCATACCTTATGGCAACAACAGCTATCCTTGATACTAACGTTTATTCAAACGTTGAAGTAACAAATGGCAAGCTCATTTCAGACGGAAGCAGACAGATTCTTATAGGTGTTGCAATGCCTGGCCTTACAAAGAGCCTTGATCTTCAGGATAACGAAGATATCGAGATACCGGAGTATGTTGAGTTCACAGCAGACGTAAAGGACTTCGAGTCAACGACCTCTCTCACAGTCGCAACATCTGACATCTTCTCAAAGCTTGACCTTAGCGATATAGGTGATGCTGACGATCTTCAGGATAAGCTTGATGAGCTTTCTGATGCTACAGACGAGCTTGTAGACGGCACAGCAGAGCTTTACGCAGGCATCAAGAAGCTGTCCGATTCCTCAGGAACACTTATCACAGGTATCGACAAGCTTTATTCAGGCTCTAAGTCACTTGACGATGGTGCAAAGACACTTAACAGCGGTGCAACAAAGCTTCGTGACGGTGCAAAGACCCTTGATTCTTCCACAGGTGAGCTTATGAGAGGTATCTCCACAGCTCATAGCGGTTCAACAGCCCTCCTCGGTGGTTTTGATCAGGTAAACAGTGGTATGTCATCCTTGAAGAACGGCTCATCATCACTTTCAAGCGGACTTTCACAGGTATCCTCAGGCGCACAGCAGGTAAATAACGGTGCTGCAAGCCTTGCCGCAGGCACAAATAAGCTTGTTACAGGCGTAGGCGACCTCCAGTCAGGCTCTAAAAAGCTTGCCGCAGGCACAAAGCAGACCTATGACGGTTCAACTGCACTGAAAAAAGGCGTTTCCACACTTAATGCAGGCGTTTCCACACTCTATGAAAAGGTGCAGTCACTCCCTGCAAGCGTTGAACTTCTTTCAAATGGCATAACAAAGGTAGATAACGCACTTACACAGTCTATCGCATACGACCAGCAGGTACTCGCAGGACTTGAGCAGCTTCTCGGTAATTACGAAGAAGGCTCAGCAGAGTATACGAGCATAAGCAATATGATAGCAGCCGTAAATGGCTCTATCCAGTATCAGCAGGGCGCACAAAGCGGTCTTGGCGATGTTTCAACAGGTGTCGGCACAATGGCTACCGAGGGCAAACAGCTTGTTGACGGCGTAACTCAGATATACAATGGTCTTAACGATAAGAAGAAAGGTCTTGTCGCAGGCGTTGATAATTTGAATACAGGACTTAAAACAGTAAACGAGGGTGCTTCTGCACTTAAAACCGGTATCGGAACACTTGCTAAGTCCAGCAAGGCGCTTAACAGTGGTGCAGCTACACTCTCCGCAGGTACAAAGAACCTCTCCGCAGGAGTAAGCTCAGCACAGGCAGGCGCAAGCAAGCTTGATAAGGGCGTTGACAGCCTGAACTCAGGCGTATCAAAGCTTTCAAACGGTGCAAAAACTCTTGACAGCGGTCTTGGTCAGCTTGACAACGGCAGCAAGCAGCTAAAAGACGGTACTGCAACACTCTATTCATCACTTGTAGAGCTTGCACAGGGTACAACAACACTTTCAAGCGGCAGTGCAGAGCTGTTCGGCGGTATCGGTCAGCTCAAAGACGGCAGCTCACAGCTTTCATCTGGTGTTAAGAAGCTTGAAAGCGGTGCAAAGACCCTTAAAGACGGCATGGCTAAGTATAAGGACGAGGGCATCGGCAAGCTCCTTGACATCTACAACAACGACCTCAAGGGACTTATCGACAGACTTGACACTCTCAAGAAAGCAGCCGAGGATTCAACTACATTCTCAGGCGCAGCCGATGGCGTTGAAAGCTCAGTTAAGTATATTTACGAAACTGCGGCTATTGAAAAAGCAGACGAGTAATTTTTACTTCCCACACATAGCAAAGACCCCCTTGGGCAGAAATGTCCAAGGGGGTCTTTGTATTTATAAACGTATTATCTGTACAAAAAAACGGACGGAATCTCTCCGCCCGTTTTATATATCCTACTGTCTTAGATAAACTCCGTTTTCTTCGATGTAGTCCTCCATGTCCTGCTTGTATTCAAGATCAAGAGAATCTTTAGGAAGTGCATTGAGTGCTTTCTGACCAATGTCTTTTCTGAAATGCTCTCCCTCGAACTTTATCTTGGAAACAGCCTCATAAGACTTGTCCAGTGCGCCCTGAAGCGTGTAAGCATTGCAGGTAACACCCAGAACACGACCGCCGTTTGTGTAGAATTTGCCGTCCTCATACTTAGTGCCTGCGTGATAAATAAACGCTCCGTCTACCTGACCCTTGTCGTCCATACCGAACATCTCGATACCCTTTTTGTACTTAACAGGATATCCTCCGCTCGCCATAACAACACATGTGCAGTAACCCGACTTCCAGCCGATCTTGACATCAGCCAGCCTGTGTTCATAAATAGCCTCAAATATCTCGCAAAGATCACCCTCCAGCATAGGAAGAACTACCTGCGTTTCAGGGTCGCCGAAACGGCAGTTGTATTCAATTACCTTTGGACCATTAGGGGTGAGCATAAGTCCGAAATACAAACAGCCCTCAAAAGTCCTGCCCTCAGCGTTCATTGCATTGATAGTCGGCAGGAAGATCTTCTCCATGCACTCCTTGGCAATGTCATCAGTGTAGTAAGGGTTAGGTGCAACAGTACCCATTCCGCCTGTGTTCAGACCCTTGTCGCCGTCCAACGCTCTCTTGTGATCCATTGAAGAGATCATAGGAACAACAGTCTTGCCGTCAGTGAATGAAAGCACAGAAACCTCAGGACCTGTGAGATATTCCTCCACAACGATAGTGGAACTGCTCTCACCGAACTGCTTGTCATCTATCATTGAGTGTATAGCCTCCACAGCCTCTTTCTCACTCTCCGCCAGAATAACGCCCTTGCCAAGTGCAAGTCCGTCAGCCTTTATAACAGCAGGGTATGTGTTCTGTTCCTTGACATATTTTATAGCGTCCTCACTGTTTGTGAACACCTCGTATTTGGCTGTAGGAATATTGTATTTCTTCATAAGATCCTTAGAAAAGACCTTTGAACCCTCGATTATAGCCGCATTTTTCTTAGGACCAAAGGTCTTGAAACCCTCAGCCTGCAAAGCGTCTACCATTCCAAGTACAAGCGGATCGTCAGGTGCAACAGCCACCATGTCTACTTTAAGCTTCTTTGCCAGAGCCACAACGCCCTCGATATCTGTTGCCGCAACATCAAAACATTCTGCATAGCGTGAAATGCCACCGTTTCCAGGTGTGCAGTAAAGCTTTCCTACCTTAGGGGACTCCGCAAGCTTCATAACGATAGCGTGTTCACGTCCGCCTCCGCCAACAACTAATATGTCCATTTTCAGACCTCCTCAGTGTGTTTTTCCAATTATAACAATACCGCACACCTATGCTGTGCGGTATCGTCATTTATTAATTTCGTATATTATTACTTAAGCTCAAAGTTGTCAAGAACTGTCTTGAACTCGTCAGAAAGCTTGCTGTAAGCGTTCTCGCTTGCACCATATGTGATAACAACAAGGTTGCCGTTGTCAGAAGTGATTATCTGATTGAGCAGTACCTTCTGAGAACCGACCTCGCCTGTTACGTCAACAATGTAAGCGTCCTTGCCTGCAAACTTATCTTCCTTGTCGTTTGTAACAGTGTAGCCGTCCATGGAATTATATGTTTGCTTGATCTGGTCAGCATAATCACTTGCTGTAAGACCATTGAGCAGATCGTTTGACATTGAGATAACGTTGATAGAAGCAGACTCAAGCTCAGCATCATCGCCTGCGTCAGCGTATGTGAACATTACGTCAACACCAGCGGACTCCTGCATTGCCCAACTTCTTTGAGTCGATCTTGAAAGTATACAGATCGCTTGTGTAAACGTCATTCTCATATGTGCCTTTAGCCTCGTCGCCAGTGCTTGTTGTGTCGTCAGCAGAAGTTGTTGTGTCAGCAACTGACTCCTCAGGTGCAGCAGTTGTAGTTGTTGTGTCAGCCTTAGACTCGACAGCAGGTGCGGCTGTAGTTGTAGTAGTTGTTGTTTTAGCCTCCGCCTTTGACTCGTTCTCAGAATCATTTGACTCTGAGCAGCCTGTAACTGCGAATACCATTGACAGTGCCATGAGTGATGCAAGTAACTTTTTCATAATAAATTTCTCCTTTTTTTCTTGACCTTTATTGTTTTGCATTAATGCACAAAAATTAGTGATGGAATAATCTTATTCCAGTGAATGCCATTGCCATGTTGTACTTGTTGCAAGTCATGATAACATGATCGTCCCTGATAGATCCGCCTGGCTCGGCAATGTAAGCCACACCGCTCTTTTTAGCTCTCTCGATGTTGTCGCCGAATGGGAAGAAAGCGTCAGAACCAAGGCAAACGCCTGTGTTCTTTGCAAGCCATTCCTTCTTTTCAGCCTCAGTGAGCACCTCAGGCTTTACCTTGAATGTGTTCTGCCATACGCCCTCAGCCAGTACATCATCATGCTCGTCAGAAATGTAAACGTCGATAGCGTTATCTCTGTCAGGACGTCTTATGTTGTCAACGAACTGAAGTCCCAGAACCTTTGGGTGCTGTCTGAGCCACCAGATGTCAGCCTTGTTTCCTGCCAGTCTTGTGCAGTGTATTCTTGACTGCTGACCTGCACCGATACCGATAGCCTGACCGTCCTTTACATAGCAAACGCTGTTAGACTGTGTGTATTTAAGTGTGATAAGTGAGATAACAAGATCAGTTTTCTTGTCCTCAGGAATCTCCTTGTTGTCTGTCACGATATTTGTGAGCATATCGTTGTCTATTTTCAGCTTGTTTCGACCCTGTTCAAAAGTTACGCCGAAAACCTGTTTTCTCTCAATAGGTGCAGGAACATAGTTCTCATCTATCTTGATGATGTTGTATGTACCCTTTCTCTTTGACTTGAGTATCTCAAGAGCCTCGTCAGTGTAGCCAGGTGCAATGATACCGTCAGAAACTTCTCTCTGTATCATCTTTGCAGTGCAAGCGTCGCACTCATCAGAAAGTGCGATAAAATCGCCGTATGATGACATTCTGTCAGCACCTCTTGCTCTCGCATAAGCGCTTGCAAGTGGAGTAAGCTCGCCCAGATCGTCAACAAAATATATCTTCTTTTCCACCTCGCTCAAAGGCTTGCCAATAGCAGCGCCCGCAGGTGAAACGTGCTTGAAAGAAGTTGCCGCACACATACCTGTTGCCTTTTTAAGCTCTCTTACCAACTGCCAGCCGTTGAATGCGTCAAGCAGATTGATGTAACCTGGCTTGCCGTTGAGTACCTCGATAGGGAGATCCTTGCCATCCTCCATAAATACTCTTGACGGCTTCTGATTAGGGTTGCAGCCGTATTTCAAAAGCATTTCATTTGCCATAATTTTTACCTCCGTTTATTTAACCTATTCACTCCGCTGATATTACTTGCTGTACTTATTAACGATCTTAGAAACAGCCTTGCCGCTTGCGATATCAATGTATCTTACAAACAGCGATACCTTGTTGTCCTCGTTGAGTGCTTCCCAAAGCTTGCCGGTGAACTCCTCGATATCGTTAGGTATCTCCACCTTCTTAGGCTCGCCCTCAAAGCTTGGCAGAGGATTGCCGTCACCCATGTAAGTGTGGATAAAATGACCCACGCCGTCAAGAGGGTTTGTGTATGTGTAAGTAAATCTCTCGCAGCAGTCAGGGTTGCCGTCAGCGGACTTGAGTATGCTCATAGCATAATTATATGCGCCGTTCTCAACGTGCATGATACCTGAAATACGAGGAGTGTAGTTTGGAGCGTCGTCCTCATACTCTCTCGTCCTCAGAGACTGCTCAAAAGTCTGCTGCTTGTCCATAAGCTCGTAAATAGTGTCCGTCTGATCGCCGTTTGTAACGATAGTCTTGTTTCCAAGCACACGAACAGGGGAGTATATAATAAGGTGTGGGTCAGAAAGCTTGCTAGGGTCAGCAGCTTCTGTCTTGATGCCGTCCTCAGTTTCCGTGAAAACTCTGTTTCTGGAATTAACACTTCTGCCCATGATAAAATAAGCCGTTACCGCACTCTTTCCGTCAGCAGACTTGCCTATAACTATTCCTCTGCCGGGATATGAGTTGCTTTTAAGCTCGTCATAAATATTAAGGGTCTTCATACCTTGTCCTCCATAATTTTTTCTCAGTCTTTAAGGTCAACGTAAGCCTTGCCGTCCTTAATGCTTATCCTGTCCTCGCAGAACAGTGAAACAGCTTTCGGCAAAAGCTTCCATTCAACATTTTCCATTATCTTCTTCTGTAAGCTTTCAGGCGTCTCGTCATTGGCTACGTCCACAGCACCCTGCAAAATAATAGCTCCGGCGTCAGCCTTTTCGTTTACAAAATGTATAGTCGCACCCGATACCTTTACACCATATTCCAAAGCCTTTTCATGAACTTTAAGTCCGTAAAAGCCCTCGCCGCAGAATGACGGTATCAGTGCAGGGTGAACGTTTATTATCCTGTAAGGATAAGCCTTTGTAACGCATTCGTCAAGAATTATCATAAATCCTGCCAGCACCACAAGGTCAGCACCTTGTCTGTTAAGCTCCGCCAGAATAGCCTCGCTGTAACTCTTGCTGTCAGCATATTCCTTTCTCGGAATAACGACAGTGCCGATACCTGCATTTTTCGCCCTCTCAAGAGCGTAAGCACCCTCTTTCGAGGATATAACGCAGGTTATCTTGCCGTTTTTTATAATGCCGCTTTTTTCAGCGTCAATAAGCGCCTGTAGGTTTGTTCCGCCGCCCGAAACAAGAACGCATATCTTCTTCATATCTCTTTACCCTTAGCAGATGATAACGCCCATGTCCGAGTCAACAAGTTCGCCCAGAACGTAAGCCTCTTCGCCTGCCGCCTTGACAGCCTCTATCGCCTTGTCAGCGTCAGCCTTGTCAACAACAACAGTCATACCAACGCCCATGTTGAATGTGTTGAACATATCTCTCTCAGGAATGTTTCCTGTCTTTGCGATAACGTCGAAAATAGGAAGCACTTGAACGTCGCTTCTTGCTATCTTAACAGAAAGACCGCTTGGAAGTGAACGTGGAATGTTCTCATAGAATCCGCCGCCTGTGATGTGTGATATAGCCTTTACCTTAACAGAGTCAAGCAGGCTCATAACAGCCTTTACATATATCTTTGTAGGTGTGAGAAGTGTCTCGCCAAGTGTCTTTCCAAGCTCGTCATAGTGAACAGAAAGAGTCTTTTCGTCAACGCTGAATACCTTTCTTACCAGTGAGAAGCCGTTTGAGTGAACACCGCTTGACTTGATAGCTATCATAACATCTCCGGCATTCTGAGTGCTTGGGTCAAGTATCTTGTCCTTGTCAACAACGCCAACAGAGAAGCCTGCAAGGTCATATTCGTCAACAGGGTAGAAACCAGGCATCTCAGCCGTTTCGCCGCCGATAAGCGCACAGCCTGACTGTACACAGCCCTCTGCTACGCCGGAAACTATCTGAGCTATCTTCTCAGGATAGTTCTTGCCAACAGCGATGTAGTCAAGGAAGAACTGTGGCTTTGCACCGCAGCAGATAATGTCGTTTACGCACATTGCCACGCAGTCGATACCAACTGTGTCATGCTTGTCCATAAGAAAAGCGATCTTGAGCTTTGTGCCAACGCCGTCTGTGCCTGAAACGAGAACAGGCTTTGTGATACCTGTCATGTCAAGCTCAAACAGACCGCCGAAGCCGCCGATGCCGCTGAGAACACCGCTTGTCATGGTCCTTGCAACGTGCTGCTTCATAAGCTCAACTGCCTTGTAGCCTGCCGTTACGTCAACGCCTGCTTCCTTGTAGCTGTTTGAAAAACTGTTTGTATTCATGATAAAATATCCTTTCAGTTATTTACTTCTTTTCCGATATCTTCGATTCAAATTTGTCCTTAGGCATATCCTTAGGAACTTCGATAGGGTATTTCTCTGTAAAGCAGCCTACGCAGAAATCACACTTTGAATTTCCCGCAAGCTTTTTAACGCTTTCAACACTGAGATATCCCAAGCTGTCTGCACCGATATATTCGCATATTTCTTCATTGGTCATCTTGCAGGCGATAAGATTTTCCTTGCTGTCTATATCCGTTCCGAAATAGCATGGTGCAATGAATGCAGGGGAGGAGATACGAACGTGAACTTCCTTTGCACCTGCGTCCCTCAGCAGCTTGACGATACGTCCCGAAGTCGTTCCTCTGACGATACTGTCGTCTATCATAACGACCCTCTTGCCCTTAACAGTGCTTGAAATAGCGTTGAGCTTTATCTTGACGGAGTTCGTCCTCTCTGTCTGGCTAGGCTGAATGAACGTCCTGCCGATGTATCTGTTTTTGATAAATCCAATGCCGTATGGTATGCCGCTTTCCTGAGAAAATCCCAGTGCAGCGTCAAGTCCCGAGTCAGGCACGCCTATGACAATATCAGCGTCAACAGGGTGTTCTCTCCAAAGATATTTTCCTGCCCTGAGCCTTGCCATGTGAACGCTCGACCCCTCGATAACAGAGTCAGGTCTGGCAAAATATACATATTCAAATACGCATATAGTACCCTTTTTACCGCAGTGAGTCGTGATAGAGTTCACACCGTTTTTGTCAATAACTATCATTTCACCCGGTTTAAGATCTCTTATGTATTCAGCGCCGATGCTGTCAAAAGCACAGGTCTCCGACGCTACCACATAGCCGTCGTCTATCTTTCCGAGGCAAAGGGGTCTGAAGCCGTCAGGATCTCTCGCCGCAATAAGCTTTGTCGGCGACATAACGAGCAGCGAATACGCACCCTTTATCCTGTACATTGCCTTTTCAAGTGCCGCCTGTATAGACGGTGCTCTAAGACGTTCCTCGGTTATGGCGTATGATATGACCTCAGTATCATTTGTGCTGTGGAATATCATGCCCTTGTTTTCATATTGCTCTCTAAGTTCTCTTGCGTTAGTAAGATTTCCGTTGTGAGCGATAGCCATAGGACCCTTTATGTGACGAACAACAAGCGGCTGAGCATTTGAAGCGTTGCAGTTGCCTGTAGTCGAATATCTCACATGACCTATAGCAATATTGCCCTTGCCGAGCCGTCCGAGAGTTTCCTTGTCAAAAACCTGATTGACAAGACCTACGTCCTTGTGATAGCTGAATACGCCGTCGTCGTTTACAACGATACCGCAGCTCTCCTGACCTCTGTGCTGTAATGCATAAAGAGATACATAAGTCTGAGCCGCAACATCGCTTGTCTTATTAGTATAAATGCCGAAAACGCCACATTCTTCATGGATACCTGTTACCAATTAGATCATTCCCTTCCGTTCCAGCAGTAGGTGCAAAGCTCACAGCTTGGCAAACCCACAGCCTTTACAGTGCCTTCAAGCGACTGGAATTCAACAGAGGTAAGCTTAAGTCTCCTGCATATCTCGTCCCTGAGAAATTTTCCTCTCTCCGTGCTTGAATCGCTGTATTCTTCAATGTATTTAACTCCCTCGATACCCTCGTTCTCATCAATGATCTGTCTTGCGACTGTCTCTTATACACATCTGACGCTGCCGACGACTTAATAGGTGTAGATCT
>ENA-OZHU01000932-OZHU01000932.1-human-gut-metagenome-genome-assembly--contig:-NODE-932-length-17082-cov-4.770247_pt1 | contig 17082 bp, 23 predicted proteins | sample MGYA00244054_ERZ653700 | MGnify/ENA primary metagenome ERZ653700 (study PRJEB26926, sample SAMN06165279) | human gut metagenome | biome: ENVO:00009003; feature: ENVO:2100002; material: ENVO:00002003...
GTGGGCTCGGAGATGTGTATAAGAGACAGCCTTTGAGGAAATGCGGGCCTTTTTTGAGGGGCCGAAAATGCGCCGGTATGTTTCCGAGATCCGCACCGCCCTGGGCCGCGAACAGATCATCCTGAAGAGCGGCGCAAAGATCAAGTTTCTGGCCCGTACCCGCAACGGCGGACGCGGCCAGCACGGCGACCTGCTCATCTTCGACGAGGCACAGGAGCTGGACGAGACCGCACAGGGCAGCTTCATCCCGGCCATTTCGGCCAGCCTGAACCCTCAGACCATCTACGTTGGAACCCCGCCCGGCCCGGATGCCGTGGGCACCGTGTTCCGCGCCCTGCGCAAGCGGGCGCTGGACGGCGAAGCAAAAAAGGCCGCGTGGTTCGAGTTCAGCGTGCCGGAGATCGGCGACGTGAAGGATCCCGCCCGCTGGGCAGCGGCAAACCCGGCCCTTGGGCGGCGCATCCAGTACGGCACCATTGAGGGCGAGAGCGAGCAGCTGGACGCCGACACCTTTGCGCGGGAGCGCCTGGGCTGGTGGAGCCCGGTGGCAGCCGAACATCTGGACTATGCCCTCGACCGGAAGGCGTGGGCAGCGTCAGATGTGTATAAGAGACAGGCCGACGGCAGCGCCGTGTGCCTGTGCGGCGCGGTCATCCCGAAAGAGGGCCCCGCCCGCGTCTCTCTTATCGACCTGCGGCCCACCGGGCAGGGCCTTGCATGGCTGGCCGACTGGCTGTGCGACCGGTACGGCAAAGCCAGCTGTGTGGTCATTGACGGCCGCAACGGCGTGGACGTGCTGGTGGAGCGCATCAAGGAGGTATGGCGGGCAAAGAATTCCGTCATCCGCCCCGCCGCCCGGGACATCATTGCCGCCGTGAGCGGTTTTACCAACAGCGTCAACGAGGGAGCGCTGACCTGGTATAAGCCCCAGACCACGCTGGATGCGAGCGCCGTGACCGCCGTCAAGCGGCCCATCGGCGGGGGCTATGGTTTCGGCGGGGACGACAGCCTGCCGGTGGAAGCCTGTGCCCTGGCCCTCTGGGGTGCCAAGACCAGCCGCCGCGACCCCACCCGCAAGATGCGCATCGGCTGAAAGGAGCACCATGTTCGTTACCCTGAATTTTGGCCCGATGGAGGGCCTGAGCGCGGAAGAACTGCAGCAGCTGCAGGATCTGGCCGACGCCTACAACTACCACCAGAGCCGCAACCGCCTGAAAGATAAATATTACGAGGGCCACGTCACCCTGCAGGACGTGAACCTTGGCATTGCCCTGCCGCAGGGCCTGCGCAACCTGGAAGTGGGCTGCAGCTGGGGCCAGAAGGCCGTGGACGTGCTGGCCGCGCGGAGCATGTTCGACGGCTTTGTAGGCACCGGCGGCAGTCTGGACAGCCTTGCAAAGCTGGTGGCCGACAACCGCCTTGTGGCGCAGTACGGCAAGGCCTGCCGGGATGAGCTGAAATACGGCTGCACCTTTGCCACCCTGTCCGGGGACAACGCCATCGGCTGCAGCATCCGGTTCCACTCGCCTGCCACGGCAGCCGCCCTCTGGAGCGGCGAGAAGGGCCGCATCGACTGCGGCCTTGCCATCGTGGACACCGTGAAGGATGAGCACTTCGAGGACACATGGCGGCCCTCCGTGGTCAACTTCTACACGGATGACGCGGTCATTGTGCTGCATTCCAATGGCAGCTTCTGGACGGCGCAGCGCCACGCCCACAAGATGGGCCGCCCGCTGATGGAACCGCTGATCTGGAACGCCACCAACTCCAAGCCCTTCGGCCGCTCCCGGCTCAAAAAGCCCATCCGCGCTCTGATCAACGATTACATCCGCACGGCAGCCAACGCAACCATCGCGCTGGAGTTTGCCACCACGCCCCAGAAGTACATCCTCGGCGTGACCGATGAACAGTATGACGCCATCATTTCCAACAAGTTCAAGACCTACATGGGGGCCATTATCGCCGCCACGGCCAACCCGGAGACCGGCGAAAACCCGACCCTGGGCCAGCTGGCACAGGGCAGCCTGACGCCCCATGTGGAGAAGATGCGGATGACCGCCACCCAGTTTGCGGCGGCCACCGGCCTGACCGTCACCGACGTGGGCGTGGTGAACGACGCCAACCCCACCAGCAGCGACGCCATTCTTGCCCAGAGCCAGACGCTGGTGCTTCTGGCCCAGCAGCTGAACACCGGCAACGGCGACGCCCTGCGCACCATCGCCTGCATGGCGCAGGCCGTGGCGCGGGACTGCCGCCTGACCGATCTGACCGAGGAAGAGACCGGCATCATGGCCCACTTCAAGAACCCCGCCATGCCCAGTGTGGCCGTGACGGCGGACGCCGCCATCAAGATCGCATCCGCCCGGCAGGAGTTCGCCAGCACGGACACCTTCCTGGAGATGATCGGCTTCGACCAGGCGGACATCCGGCGCATCAAGGCGCAGGAACAGCGGGCGCGGGGGCAGGCGCTGCTGATGGAGATGGACGATGCAGATAACGACACGGACATGGAATAATTACATTGCCCGGCTCTCCCGGCTGAACGAGGCTGCCGGGCAGAAGATGCGGGAGTACATCCGGCTGCACGGCACGGACGATACCGAAGCGCTGATCTCCTACGCCTACGCGGTCACTACCCGGTACGGCGAGGGCAGCGCGGAGCTTGCCTGCCAGATGTATGATGCACTGGCCGAGGCCGAGGGGATGCTGCTGCCCACAGCAGAGCCTGCCGCCACTGCCAGCTATGGCGAGGTAGCCCGCATGGTGCACGCCACCAAGGACCAGAACCCCGAGAACCTGCCCAGCGGCGTGAGCCGCCTTGTCAAGCGGGCAGGCGCAGACACCACCCTGCACAACGCGGTACGGGACGGTGCTGAGTGGGCCTGGGTGCCCCACGGGGACACCTGCCCCTTCTGCATCACGCTGGCCTCCCGCGGCTGGCAGACCGCCAGCCAAAAGCTGCTGAAGAATGGGCACGCGGAGCACATCCATTCCAACTGCGACTGTGAGTTTGCGGTGCGGTTCCATTCCGGCACAAGCGTTGCAGGCTACGACCCGGAGAAATACCTCAAGCAGTACCGGGACGCCGGCAGCGATGTGAACGCCATGCGCCGCATCGACTACGCCGCCCGGAAGGATGCTATCAACGCCCAGAAGCGGGCGGCGTATGCGGCAAGAAAAAACTTCTCTGTTTATTCGAGCTTGAACATGGAGCCAAAACCTGTTACAATGCAGTCAATCAGCAATGTCAAGGCGTTCAGCTGTGACACGCTGGATGCTACTGGACAACAGCAGCTGAAAAATGCGCACAAACGTCTGCTTATGACCGCATCCAAGCAGCCGCTTGGAGTGGAAGTTGGCAGGGCATACGATTTGAATATGAAACCGCTCACAAAAGAGTTAACAGGAGCAGCAGAGCGCTCAACAGTGTCGGTGCCAAAACAAAATGTGCCGTATATTGTTATCCATACACACCCTGACAGTAACATTTTCTCACAACGGGATTTGAGTAACTTTGCAAATAACGTAAACCTGAAAATGCTTACAGCTGTTGGCCATGATGGGCACGTTTATGCGGTTGAAAAATCAGCTTCGTTTGACGCAAAAGCCGTAAAAACACTGGTTTCTGATCTCGGAGAATCCGTCAACGGCATTGCAGATCAATATGATCGGAAAGAGATTTCCTATCAGGAAGCCGCCGAATCGTTGAATTTTCTTGTTCGCAACTGTCTATCAGAATTGGAGGGATACGGTGTCAAGTTCTACGAATGAAAAGTTCTTTACCCCGGAACGCATAAAGAAAATGCAGCAGTATCTGATAGACCATCCTATCGACCATAAATATGACGAACTATGCGCCCAAGATATCTATGATGGGGATGACGTTCCGCCACGGCAGCTGGCTGCACGAGGTTATTATGACGTTCTGAAAGAACTTGGAAAACTCCCGGCGGGAGTTGAATGACCGTTAAACCACGATGCACACGCACCGTGGTTTTTTGTTGTCCAAAAACAGAAAGGAGCCATCATGGAAAAAGATGATTATTTCGTTGTCGTTTACAAAATCCTTGCTTACCTGTATGTCATCCTGAAGGAAGGCCGCCACCCTGACCCGAATCTGCTGCAGCATGACAGCAAGATGCTGGTCATCAATAAACTGTACTGGACATACATCATGGAAAGCCTGCAAGACGAAGGCCACATCAAAGGTCTGGACGTCACCACCATGTGGGGCGGCGACAAGATGATCTCCGGCCTTGAAAGCTGCCAGATCACTCCGGCGGGCATCTGGTATCTGATGGACGACTACACGATGGAAAAGGTGAAGGACTTTCTCATGAAAGCTGACATCGCCGTTCCCCGCGTCTGATACGCTGCCCCATTCAAAGCACTGTGCAAAAAATGCACGGTGCTTTTTTCATGCCGTCTTAGCTCATTCGGGAAGAGCACCGGTCTCCAAAACCGGAAGCGGGAGGTTCGATACCTCCAGACGGTGCCACGCTGCAAGATCTGCAGCAAATACACGCCACGGCTGCGGAAAAGCCGGGAAAGGAATTTATCACCATGGCAGAAACTGTACATCAGGAACCCACCACCCCCGCTGCCGAGGGGCAGCAGCCGGAGCGCACCTTCACCCAGGCCGAGATGAACGCCATCATCTCCGACCGGCTGAGCCGGGAACGCTCCAAATACGCCGACTACGACGATCTGAAGGCCAAGGCACAGCAGTTCGATGCCGCACAGGAAGCGGGCAAGACCGAGCTGCAGAAGGCAAACGAGAAGGCCGCAAAGCTGCAGGCGCAGCTGGACACTCTGACCAAGGCCAACACCCTGCGGGAGCTCCGCAGCAAGGTGGCAGCGGCCACCGGTGTGCCCGTCGAACTGCTTTCCGGCGACACCGAAGAATCCTGCACTGCACAGGCGCAGGCCATCCTCAAGTTTGCACAGCCGGGCTATCCCAGCGTCCGCGACGGCGGCGAAGTCCGCAACAAGCCCACCGGCTCCACCCGCCAGCAGTTTGCTGACTGGTTCGCGCAGGTGACCAAGTAACAGCAAAGGAGTTTTTTCTATGGCAACTGATATCAACCGCACTACCACCATCACCCTGCCCGGTGAGGTGTCCAGCGAGATCCTGCAGAAAACGCAGGAGAGCTCCGCCGTCATGGCGCTGGCCCGCTCCATCAAGCTGCCAGGCCTGGGCGTGACCATTCCGGTCATCACCGGTGACCCGGAGGCCGCATGGGTCGGCGAGACCGACAAGAAGCCCGTCAAGCGCAGCACGCTGGCCACCAAGGTCATGCAGCCCTACACGCTGGCTGTCATCGTGCCCTTTTCCAACCAGTTCCGCCGCGATGTGCCGGCCCTGTACGATGAGCTGGTCAAGCGTCTGCCGCTGGCACTGGCCCAGAAGTTCGACGCCACGGTGTTTGGCGGCGTCACTGTGCCCGGCTCCAACTTCGACACCCTGAAGGGCTGCACCGCGCAGGAGATCGGCACCAATGCCTATCAGGGCCTTGTGGCTGCCGACGCCGACATCTCCGACCACAACGGCATCCTGAACGGCTGGGTGCTGTCCCCCAAGGGCAAGGCCGCCCTGCTGAACGCCGTGGACACCACCGGCCGTCCGCTGTTCCTGAACAACGTGGCCGAGGGTGCCGTGCCCATGATCCTGGGCGCAAAGACCCTGCAGAGCAAGGGTGCCTACATCGCGGATTCCACTGCCGCCAAGAAGCACGTTGTCGGCTTTGCCGGTGACTGGTCGCAGGCCATGTACGGCACCGTGGAGGGCGTGCAGATCGCAATTTCCGACCAGGCCACCCTGACCGACGGTTCCAACACCATCAACCTGTTCCAGCAGAACATGTTCGCCGTGCGTGCCGAGATCGAGGTGGGCTTCCGCTGCGACACCACCGTGTTCAACAAGCTGACCAAGACCGAAGCCTGATGAGGTGCCCGCATGACCTACGCCGAAGTGTTTGATGTGGAAGCCGGGTTCCGTGCCCTGTCAAAGGACGAACAGACCCGATGCGCCGCGCTGCTGAGCGAGGCGGCCATCATCATTGACGCCTACAACCCGGACGCCGGAGCGGACGCCAAACAGCTCGTTTCCTGCCGGATGGTGCGCCGCCAGCTGGGCGAGGACGACAGCACGGGCGGCGTCAGCTTCCCCATGGGTTCCACCCAGGGCACTGCCACGGCGCTGGGCTACAGCCAGAGCTGGACCATGAGCGGCGGCTCTTCCGGCGAGTTGTATCTTTCCAAGCTGGAAAAGAAGCTGCTGGGCGTGGGCAGCCGCGTGGGGGCCCGCAGCCCGCTGGAGGACTTATGTTGAAAGGCATCGACATCACCCTGTACGAAAAGACCCAGTCCGGCACAGACGAGGCCGACGCCCCGGTCTACACCGAAACGCCGGTCACCGTGCACAACGTGCTGGTGGGCGAACCCTCCGCCGAGGAAATCACCACCGAACTGCAGCTGACCGGCCGGCGGCTGGCCTACACGCTGGCCATCCCCAAGGGCGACGCCCACGACTGGAACGACGTGCAGGTGGAGTTTTTCGGCCAGCACTTCCGCACCTGCGGGGGCGTCGTGCAGGGCATCGAGCGCATGATCCCCCTGTGCTGGAACAAGAAGGTACAGGTGGTAAGGGATGAGTAAAGTGCGCTTTGAACTGGACCGTGCCGGGGTGCGCGCCCTGATGCGCAGCCCGGAAATGCAGGCCGTGCTGAAAGCGCGGGCCGACACCGTGAAAGACCGATGTGGCGACGGGTACGAGGCCTATGTGGCCGCCACCCGCGCCGTGGCCGTGGTGGAGACCGCCACCCCGCAGGCCGTTGATGACAACTCTGCCCACAACACCCTGCTCAAAGCCACATCAGCCAGCCGGAATGGCGCGACCGTGCACGAGCACAAACGCCACTTGAAGGACGGCAGGGTCATCACCGTAAGGAGCTACCAGAGGAAGAAATGATCGAAGAAACCATCCGCAGCTTTCTGGCCGAGCGGCTGGACGTGCCGGTCCGGCTGAGCGTGCCAACACCGGCCCCCGCCCGCTTCGTGGTGGTGGAAAAGACCGGCTCCGGCTATGAGGACGGCATCTACAGCGCCACCATCGCGGTGCAGTCCTACGGGCCCGCCGCCACCAGCCACGATGGCACCCTGGATGCGGCCAAGCTCAACGAGCTTGTCAAGGCCGCCATGCAGGACGCCGACAACCTGCCGCAGCTTGTGCGCTGCGACCTTTATTCCGACTACAATTTCCCCGACACCACCCGAAAACGACCCCGCTATCAGGCCGTTTTCGGCGTGGTGCATTACTGATTGAAAGGAGCCTTTTTTATGGCAGATGCAAAGAACGTGACCGCTGCAAAGCCCAAAGTGGGCGGTGCCATCTGGCGTGCCCCGCTGGGCACCCCGCTGCCCACCGACGCCAAGACCGAACTGGACAAGGCTTTTAAGTGCCTGGGCTACGCCTCCGAGGACGGCGTGACCAACAGCAACTCGCCCTCCAGCGAGAACACCAACGCCTGGGGCGGCGACACCGTGCTGACCCAGCAGACCGAGAAGCCCGACACCTTCCAGTACACCCTGCTGGAGGCCCTGAACGTGGAGGTGCTCAAGTCCGTGTACGGCGACAGCAACGTCACCGGCACGCTGGACACCGGCATCACGGTCAAGGCAAACTCCTCCGAGCAGAAGGACTGCAGCTGGGTCATTGAGATGGTGATGAAGAACAAGGCGGTCAAGCGCATCGTCATCCCGGATGCCGCCGTCACCGCCGTGGGCGATATCACCTACGCCAAGAGCGCCGTGGGCTACAACACCACCCTGACCGCCGTGCCGGACACTTCCGGCAACACCCACTACGAGTACATCACCGCCAAGGGCGTGTAAGGAGGGTCTAACATGATCACTGCAAAAACCAACGACGGCTTTGAGATCGAACTGAGCGAGGACGCACTGGACGACGCCGAGTTGCTGGACGCCCTGGGCGGCATGCAGGACGGCAACGTCTTTGACATGAGCCACCTGACCCTGCGCCTGCTGGGCAAGGAGGGCCGGAAGAAGCTGTACGACCACCTGCGCACCCCGGACGGCCGCGTGCCGGTAGCCAAGGTGGCGGACGCTCTGGGCGAGCTGATGAACAGCTTCACGGCCGGAAAAAACTCTGCATCCTCGCCGAACTGATCGCGTCGGACGAGGATGCGCTCATCTGCGATTTCGCGCAATATTACCATGTGCTGGACTGGCGCAGCCTGCCGCTGCGTCTGGCGGCTACCCTTGCTGCCGGCCTGCCGGAGGACAGCCGCAGCATGATGAAGGCCAGCGGCAAGACCGTGCCGCTGCACATCGAGCTGCAAGCCTACACCGCCGACCGCCTGACGCAGATCCTGTGGGGCCTGAGCAACGACACCCGGACGGTGCCCTCTGTGCTGGCAGACCTGCACGGCCTGTCCGCGGACAGCGATACCGACGTGCAGAGCTACGACAGCCCGGAAGAATTTGACGCCGCCCTTGCGGCGCTGAAAGGAGGTTGACACCATGGCGGACGGAATCGAACTGGGCAAGGCGTATGTCCAGATCGTGCCCTCGGCGCAGGGCATCAAAAGCGCCCTGACTGAGATGTTTGACGAGGAGACCGACGGCCTTGGCGAGCAGACCGGGCAGAGCATCGGTCAGGAACTCATCGGCACCCTGAAGAAAGTGATCGTGGCGGCCGGCATCGGCAAGATCATCTCGGATTCCATCAACATGGGCGGTGCCCTGCAGCAGAGCCTGGGCGGTGTGGAAACGCTGTTCAAGGACAGTGCCGACACGGTCAAGGAGTACGCCGCGCAGGCATACCGGACCGCGGGGCTTTCGGCCAACGACTACATGGAGCAGACCACCAGCTTTGCGGCCAGCCTGCTGTCCAGCGTCAGCCAGGACACCAACGCCGCCGCCCAGCTTGCCAACATGGCCATGGTGGATATGGCCGACAACGCCAACAAGATGGGCACGGATATGCAGGATATCCAGAACGCCTATCAGGGGTTTGCCAAGCAGAATTACACCATGCTGGACAACCTCAAGCTCGGCTACGGCGGCACACAGGCCGAGATGCAGCGGCTGTTGAACGACGCCACCAAGATCTCCGGCGTGAAGTATGACCTCGGGAATCTGGCCGACATGTACAGCGCCATCCATATCATCCAGCAGGAAATGGACATCACCGGCACCACCGCCAAGGAAGCCGCCACCACCCTGACCGGCAGCTTTGCCGCCATGAAGGCAGCGGCGGAAAACGTGATGGGCAACTGGTCCACCGGTGCCGATCTGACGGAACCGCTGCAGGCGCTGGCCGACACGGCACAGACCTTTCTTGTGGATAACCTGCTGCCCATGATCGGCAATGTACTGGCAGGCATTCCGGAAATCGTTTACAGCCTTGTGCCGGAGCTCCTGCAGACCGGCACCGAGCTGCTCAGCTCCCTGGCACAGGGCTTCACCGAGGGCATCCCGGAGTTCTTCTCCACCGCTCTGCCGCAGCTGCTGGCATTTACAGACCAGCTGCGGGACAACGCGGCCAGCTTTGTGGACGCCGGCCTGAACCTCATCACCCAGCTGCTGAACGGCCTGATCGCAGGCCTGCCGGACCTGATCGCCTATGTGCCCGACATCATCATCAACATCTGCGGGGTCATCAACGATAACATGCCCAAGATCCTGGCGCAGGGCGTGTCCATCATCGTGCAGCTGATCGCCGGTCTTGTACAGACCGTGCCCAGTCTGCTGGCCAACTGGAAAAAGATCCTGGAGGCGGTGCTGTCGGTCATCTCGGCCATCAACTGGCTGAACATCGGCAAGACCATCCTCACCGGTGTGGCCAATGGCGTGAAGAGCATGGGCAGCAGTATGCTGAACGCCTTCAAGGGCGGCTTTTCCAGCGCACTGAACTGGATCAAGAGCCTGCCCTCGCAGGCTGTGCAGTGGGGCAAGAACCTTATCCAGAGCTTTATCAACGGCCTCACCGGCAAAGGCGGTGCGGTTGGTGCAGGAGCCATCGCAGCCACCGCCGGTGCCACCATTGCTAAAACCGCCAGCGGGAACGACTGGTCCTCCGTCTGGGCGGACGCCAACGCCGACGTGGCCGACAGCGCCCAGTCCATGGCGGAGGTGGTCGTCCCGGCCTATACCAAGTCCGGGGACGCCGCCACCAAGGCGGCCAAAAAGACCAAGGCCGCCGCACAGGCCGCCGAGACCCTGCTGTGGTCCCTGCAGGACGCAGGTCACACCGACACCACCAACGCCCTGGGCAAGGTGACCATCCAGACCACCGAGCTCACCGAGCACCTGCGCAAGGGCAGCGAGGAGTATGACCGGCTGACCCGCACCGTGACCGAATCCGGCAAAGAGATGGTGAACGGCGTGGTGAAAAACTACAAGACTGTCACCAAGTATGTGACCGAAAACGGCAAGACCACCGCCCAGACCCAGAAGGTCTACGAGGAAATTGCCGCCACTGTAGCCAAGACCGTTACGTCTACAACGGATTCCGTGGTCAACGGCATTGCCACCAGCACCAAGACCATCACCGAGACCCTGACCGACAAAACCACGACCCAGAAACAGGTCATCACCGAGACCTACAACGACATCGTGGACGGGGCGCTGGTCACGGTGGAGCGGGTCAAGACCATTGCCGCCGATGGTGTCCCGCAGATCACCGAGGAGATCAAGAAAGCCTCCGCCAACAGCTTTGACGGCCTCGTCAAGGGCTGGCAGGATGAGGCCCACAAGGGCGTGGTGGGCACCTTCAGCACGCTGGTGAACGCTGTGAAGAAGCAGGACTGGCAGTCTGTCGGCGAATGGGTGCTGTCCACCCTATACAACGGCCTTGCCCCGCAGGCAAAGCAGCTCATTGACGACTTCGGCAAGAACCTGATCCAGCAGGTCAACAACTTGCTGGGCAAAGGCGTCAGTGCCGTCTCCAACGGCCTGTGGGATATGGGCGGCGACCTCGCCAAGGGCCTGACCAGCGGCTTTGCGGACGTGCTCACGCAGGCGCAGGGCCTTGGTTCCACCCTCACCGGCATCTTTCAGGGACTGAAAGGCCCGCTCACTGCGGCTGCCGCTGCCATCAGCACCGGCCTGAAGGGCGGGCTGATCTCCAGCTTCCCGGAGATTTTGGCCTCCATGGGCACCCTGATCGGTTCCATCGGCAGCGCCTTTGTGGGGATGCTGGAAGCCGTCGCGGCGGCACTGTTCCCCACCGGATTCGGTGCCCCGCAGGCGCTGCTCATGATCGCGGCAGGCGTGGCCCTGACCGCTGCCATTGCGGCCATCGTGGCCAGCGTCGGCGGCGCGTTCAAGCGCAAGACCACGCCCGGCATCTCCGGTAGCACTTCCGGCAGTACGACCTCCACGGCCTCCGGTTCTTTGTGGGACTACGAGAAGCGCGCCCCGCTGCCGCAGCGTACCCAGCGGCCCAACATCGAGGTTAATCAGTACATTTATTCCAAGGCGCAGACGGCTGCCGACCTGATGCGCGAGGCACAGTACGAGCAGGAAAGGGCGGTGCTGCAGGGTGTTTGACGCTGTTTTTACCACTGGCACCGGCCAGAGCTTCGCTTTTGGCTATGCCGCCGGCGTGCTGTGGAGCTGCGACCCGCTGGGCGACCTGCCCGTGGAGCTGGAGACCAGCCAGGGCTACCAGCAGGTGGGTGCCACCGTGGACAGCCGGAGCATCTCCGGCGTCACCCGCACCATCACCGGGCGCATCCTGCGCAACGCCGACTACTGCAAGCGCCAGCTGCGGGACATTTTTGCTCCCGGCGTCACCGGCCGCCTGACCGTGGCCGGAAAATACTGGTGTGACGCCGAGGTGCAGCGCTGCCCGGCCATTTCGCCGGCAGTGCTGTGGCCAACCTTCAGTTTCCAGCTCTACTGCCCGAACCCCTACTGGCACAGTGTGGCCAAGACCACGGCAGCCACCATCAAGGTAACGCCCGTGTTCCGGCTGCCGGTGTGCTACACCTCGCATCAGTACGGCATCCGGGAACAGGCCAGCTACATCCGCATCCTCAACAGCGGTCTGGACACCCGGAGCTGGAAGCTCTCGCTGACCGCCCGGGGCGAGGTGGTCAACCCCGGCGTCATCAACCCGGAGACCGGCGAATATCTGCGCTTCATCACGACCCTGCAGGACGGTGACGAGCTGCAGGTCTACCGGGAAAACGGCGAGCTCCGGGTGGAGCGGGTCATCGACGGCAAAAGCTACGACGTCCTTTCGTTGCTGGACGGCAGCAGCACCCTCTGGACGGTATACCACGGGGCGCAGGCATGGCAGCGCACGGCGGATTCCGGCGACGGCTGGCTGTTTCTGTCGCTGACCATGCATGCCGCATTTACCACGATCATCACGGAGGGTTCCAATGGCTGAGATCACATCCGCCCTGACGGCATCCGGGTACAAGAGCCTCTGCGTCTATAACGACCGGCTGGAGCTGCTGGGCCGCATCGAGAGCTGGCTGTCTCTGGTCTGGCCGGAGCGCTACAACGTCTACAGCAACGTGCAGGGGGCTCAGCTGGAGCTCCACGACACCACCGCCCTGCAGGCCCTCTGCCGCCCGGACCGTTATCTCTGGCTGGTCGGCAGCGACCGGCTCATGCGCATCGTGTCGGCCCAGAAAGCCGATCACAAGCTGGTCCTCTACACCAAGGACGCCGCCTGCATCCTCGACGAGCGGGTCAGCACGGGCACCCTGAGCAGCTTTGCCGTGGAGGACACGCTGCGTGGTCTGGTGTCCGGGGCCGCCGCATGGCCCTGCCTGGAGCTGGGCGACCCGGCCGGTCTGGCCGACGCCTACGCCGGAGAGGTCAAGCCCGGCAGCCTGCTGAGCATTGCAGAGCAGGTGTGCCAGGAGCTGGACATCGGCTTCCGGGTGCGGTTCGACCAGCAGCAGAACAAGCTGCTGTTTGAGCTGTACCGGCCCAAGCTGGACCCCAACGCCCGCTATGCGCCCCAGTACGGCAACCTGACCGACCTGGCCTATACCGAGAGCATCACGGACTACAAGAACATCTGCACCGTGGTGGGGGCCGACGGCACGGTGACCGTGGGGGCCACCGACAACACCGGGACGGCCCGGCGGGAGATGCTGCTGGATGCCTCCAGCAAGAAAAAGGAGGACGGCCAGTCCCAGAGCGAGTACCTTGCCGCCCTGCGCACGCTGGGCGAGCAGGAGCTGGCGAAGCACACCCGGCTGGAGAATTTTGAGTTCACCCCCACCGGCCCCGTGACGGTGGGCAAGGTGGTGGCGGCCAGCCTGCCCGGCACCGACATCCAGGCAGCGGCCCGCATCACGTCGGTGACCCTGCAGTCTCAGAAGGGTGAAAATACGGTCAGTACCGAGATCGGCACCCCCATCCTCAGGAGGAAAAACACATGAGCATCATTACCTATCCGCTGGACGGCGTGACCTACAGTGCCGAAGATGTAGCCACCTACCTGTGCACCCGCACGTCCGGCGTCTACGCAAAGGACAGCAATTTCGCCGTCAGCATCACCGGCACCCGGCAGATCACCATTGCCCCGGGCCTTGCCTGGATCAACTACGACGACTTCAAAGGCGTGTCCGTTTGCAGCCGGGAGGACACGGTGCTGACCGTGCCCGACGCCGACAACACCCTCAACCGGGTGGATCGTGTGGTGCTGCAGTTTGATACGTCGTCCAACCTCACCGCCATCCGACTCAATACCGGCACGCCTGCCGTGGCCGCTCAGCCGCCCGACATCCTGCAGAACCACAACCAGTACGAGCTGGGCCTGTGCACGATCTCTGTCCCGGCGGGGTCGGCGGCGGTCACCTCCGCCGACATCACCGACACCCGCACCGATGAGGCCGTCTGCGGCCTCATGCGGGACGGCGTCACCGGCATCCCCACCGAGACACTGCTGGCCCAGTACACCGCCATCCTCACCGCCATGCAGCAGAGCGGCAACGCCCAGCTGCAGCAGCTTGCGGAGAGCATCAAGGCGGTGGATTCCGGCAGCTTCTACACCAAAGAGCAGGCAGACGCCAAGTTCGGCACGCCTTACAGCCTGCCCGCAGCCACGGTCAGCACGCTGGGCGGCGTCAAGGTGGGCGACTATCTGGACATTGCCCCGGACGGCACCCTGAGCGGCAAGACGCTGTATGACAAGATCGCTGCCGCCGTGGCGGTCAAGTCGGAGGCGCGGCTGGTGTGGAACACCCATGTGACGTCTCCTAACAAATTCACAACTTGGGATGTTCAGATTCCAGGCAATGTTGATAAGATATGCATTACCAAAGGCAAGTACAGCAGCTACAATAATAACACTGAAAAAAGCATTGCACGCGGTGGCACGACAACTTATGACTGTGACTGCAATTTTACAATCACATTCCAAACAAACGGCATCCTTCATGTTGTTTATCCATACAAAACAGTGTTCCCTCTGGAACTCTGGATTGACGGCTACCACTACCCCACCCTCGCGGACCTGCTGACGCAGGTGACCGCCGTGGAGAGCAGTGTCACCGATCTTCAGGTGGCCCTGTGCGAGCTGTACGAAGAAAAGGAGGAAAATTGATGGCGAAAATTTATGCAGCCCTGATCCGCAAGGGTATCAAGACGCTGGACGAGGTGCCCGCCCGTCTGCGCAGCACCGTGGAAGCCCTGCTGGCCGAAAACGGCATCTCCGCAGTATCCGAGAAGGACGAAGAAACAGAAGAACCTGACGAAACAGAAAGGACGTGACAAAATGGCAATCAAACAGTACAGCCTTGCCAAGGACGGTGCCAGGCAGCTGGCACCGGGCTTTAAGGTGCGCGAGTTCCGGTGTCGCGACGGCAGCGACGTCGTGATGATCGACGAAAGCCTTGTGATGCTTTTGCAGTGCATCCGGGAGCACTTTGGCAAGCCCATCACGATCACCAGCGGCTACCGCACGGCCACCCACAACACCGCTGTGGGTGGTGCAAAATCCAGCCAGCACCTGCTGGGCCGGGCGGCTGACATCCAGGTGCAGGGCGTCAGCGTCGAGGACGTGGCCGCATACGCCGAGAGCCTGATGCCCGGCTGGGGCGGCGTTGGCCGCTACCCGGTCAAGGCAGGCCGCGCCAAAGGCTGGATACATGTGGACACCCGGCCCAACAAAAGCCGCTGGACGCAGTAAGGGGGTGATACCAATGGCAAGCATTTTGATGTCGGATGCGCCCTATGCGGCGTGGCTCTCTGATGTACTCGCTACACTGGAAGAGTGCAAAATCGAGAAAATTGCTGTTGCAGCTCCGCTGCCTAACGGCGAGGTATTCACGGGCTACTTCCGCCTGGACACGATGGACAAGGCCCTTCTGGCGGCCAACATGCAGGCCGACGCTGTGTTGGACGCAGTGTGCCACAACGGACAGCGCATCCAGCAGGCGTGGGAGGACAACGCCGAGGACGAAAGGGGGTGATACCAATGGAGAGCATCATCTCAGCTATCCTTGCCGGTGCCGTGACCCTGATCGGGGTGCTGATCGCCAACAGCCGCAGTCAGGCTGTGACCGACACCAAGCTGGAAGAGCTGACCCGCGAGGTGCGGGAGCACAACAATTTTGCTCGCCGCGTCCCCATTTTGGAAGAGCAGATGAAGGTGGCCAACCACCGCATCGCTGATTTAGAAGCAGACGAACACGAAAGAGAAAGGAACTGACTATGAACGCACACACCTACAACGCCCCCACCATCTCCGCAGGCACCATTGCCCGCACCGCCTGCCTGCTGCTGGCCCTGACCAATCAGGTGCTGTCCGCACTGGGCAAACCCGTGCTGCCCATCGAGAGCCAGACCGTGGAGCAGCTGGTCACCGCTGGCATCACCACCGTTGCCGCGCTGGTCGCGTGGTGGAAGAACAACAGCTTCACCCCCGCAGCCCTTCAGGCAGACCAGACATACGACAAGCTGAAGGCACAGGGAAAGTAAGCCGCCCTGCCCAAAATAGCCATACATAGCAACAGCCCCGGGGAGCCTGACGGTTCCTCGGGGCTGTTTTTGTTTGGCGTGTTTCGACGCTTTACGACGTATATCGACGTAATTGGTAAATTTTAAGTATTTTTCGGTTAGAGTTGACGCATAGAAAGGATGTGTCAACTATGATCGTTTCCGAATTGTCCACTCAGGTCAATGATTTGCTGCGCCCGATGGGCATCACACGCAATCTGAGCGCCTACAGTATCCTGTGCCAGTGTCTTGAGCTGGTCTGTGAGCAGGAAGACCGCCTGCAGGCCGTGGAGAAAGATATCTATACCCCTATCGCCGACCGCAGAAGATGTGAGCCAAAAGCGATTCAAAGCGCTGTCCGCCGGGCAGCTAAAGGTGCATGGCTCACAAACCCGGAGTATGTGCAGCAGCTGGCAGGCTATCCGCTGACCGGTGCGCCCAGCGCGGTGCAGTTCATTGAAATGCTGTATAATGCGCTGGTGAGAGCAGTCTGAAAACTTAATAGTGTTACCAAAAGTGTTACCATGATAAGAAAAAACACGCTGGTTCTGTACGAACCATCGCGCTTTTTCTCTTATGCGGGTAGTGGGGGTCGAACCCACACGCCTTGCGGCACAGGAACCTAAATCCTGCGCGTCTGCCAATTCCACCATACCCGCGTATTCTTCTATTCTGCAGCTGCGGCCAAACCACCTTAATATAGTATCAGTTCCGGCGGAAAAAGTCAATCACTGCACTGATATTTCCGCCCTTCACAGCGCATACTATCGCCGGACGATCGTATCATTTTCCATGGCGGAAAGGGGCTTTTTGCCGATGCGCAGATCAAAACTACGCCGCGCTGGCAGCATTGCGGCAGCTTATCTTCTGGTGGCCGCGCTGGCGGTGCTGGGCTGGCTGTGGCACAGTCTGCCTGCTGAAATTTTGCTGGAACCCGGCCAGACCCTTACCCTGCCCCGTTTTGCCTATGTGCAGCCGCTGCGCACCGCTGGCTCCCGCAACGCGGCCAGCACGCAGGCTGCGGGCAGCTATCAGGCCACTTTGTCCATTGGCGGGTGGCTGCCCGTCAAGACTGTGCGCGCTCTGGTGGAA
>ENA-OZHU01000947-OZHU01000947.1-human-gut-metagenome-genome-assembly--contig:-NODE-947-length-16916-cov-10.433367_pt1 | contig 16916 bp, 10 predicted proteins | sample MGYA00244054_ERZ653700 | MGnify/ENA primary metagenome ERZ653700 (study PRJEB26926, sample SAMN06165279) | human gut metagenome | biome: ENVO:00009003; feature: ENVO:2100002; material: ENVO:00002003...
CACCTATTAAGTCGTCGGCAGCGTCAGATGTGTATAAGAGACAGGGGGCAGATACTTGCACTGCCCGGCACACCACTCACCCGTCAGCTCATCAACAAAATGAAGCTATATAAGGTAGGCAGCATCTCAATTCAAAACCCATCCTATGCAGCAGCACCGCAAGCCGGCGAAAATACAGCGAAGCGAGACAAGGTAAAACCTGTACCCAAAACCCGCGCACATGAGATGGTGACCAACATCCAGCGTGTTCAGGCCTCAGAAGAGTTCCGAGGCTTCCAGCTCAAATACATCACTTGTATAAATCAAATCAAGGATACCTTTGGCAAAATCTGTGCCGGCGAAAAATCCTTTGATGAGGCTGCGCTTCTTACTGCTGTCATTGACCTTTCCTCATCGTGCGGCACTACAATCGAGACATTTGACATGCTCTACAACATGCGCACCATTGCAGACCCGTTGTACTCACACTGTCTGAATGTAGGGCTTATTACAAGGATGATCGGACGATGGCTTCATATGGAAAAGACAGATGTGAATACGCTTACTATCGCAGGAGTACTTCACGATATCGGTAAATGCAAGATTCCCGATGATGTGCTAAACAAGCCTGACAAGCTCACAGATGAAGAATTTGCGCTCATAAAAAAGCACCCACAGTTTGGTTTTGATTTGATTAGGGATCTGCAGATTGACTCCAGAATAAAGCGCACAGCCCTCATGCATCATGAGCGCTGTGATGGCTCAGGCTATCCTTCACAGCTTGACAGCTCACTGATTGACGACTTTGCCATGATAACAGCCATCGCCGATGTATATGATGCCATGACTGCTGCCAGACGCTATCGCGCACCACTTTGTCCGTTCGCTGTCATATCAAGCTTTGAGAGTGAAGGTTTTACAAAGTACAATACAAAGTTCCTGCTTTTGTTTTTGAAAAAGCTTGCCACCACATACCAGAGCAACCGTGTAATGCTCAACGATAGCCGGTTCTGTAATATTGTGATGCTCAACCCACATGAACTGTCACGCCCTATTGTACGTTTTGATGACGGCAGTATACTTGATTTGTCCACAAACCGCGAGTTTTTCATCAAATCTGTGATGTAAGCCGATTTATAATCAAAAGGGGTACGGAGTAGTTACTCAAAAAAATTATAAAATAACCAAAAATAAGAACCGTGCATCTACAGTAAGATGCTGCCGGTTCTTATTTTATATATTGCATTTATATTGTGTTTACATTTCATGCTTTACGTATATATCTATCACGATACCTTGAGTATGAACTTCTGAAGCTCCTTCTCATCCTCTACCCTGGCAATTTTTGCACCAATCTTTGTAAGCTTCTCCTCGAGTGCCTCATAGCCTCTCTGGATATAGTAGATATCATCAACCACTGTGATGCCCTCTGCTGCAAGACCTGCTATAACCAGTGCAGCTCCTGCTCTTAGGTCAGGTGCATTCACTCTGGCACCTGTGTATCTTTTCACGCCGCTGATGATTGCTATATTGCTCTCTACCTTTATATCAGCTCCCATTCTGGTGAGCTCATCAACATACTTGAAACGATTCTCAAATATGCTCTCTGTCACTGTACTAGTGCCCTCAGCGATACCCAAAAGCACCGCCATCTGTGGCTGCATATCTGTCGGGAAGCCCGGATATGGAAGTGTGGTGACCTGTGTATGCTTTAAATGTCCGTCTGATATTACTCTGACTGAGTCATCAAACTCCTCTACCTGGCAGCCTACCTCCAACAGCTTTGCTGTGGTGGCCTCAAGATGCTTTGGAATGACATTCTTTACCAGCACGTTGCCTCCTGCTGCCGCAACTGCAAACATGAATGTACCGGCCTCAATCTGATCCGGAATGACAGAATACTCTGTAGCATGTAATTTCTCCACACCTACAATTCTGATGACATCGGTTCCTGCGCCCCTGATATTTGCTCCCATGCTGTTTAAGAAGTTTGCCACGTCAACGACATGAGGCTCCTTAGCCGCATTCTCGATAACAGTCTTGCCATCTGCCATGGCTGCAGCCATCATAATATTGATTGTGGCACCTACAGAAACCTTATCCATATATATGTGTGTGCCCTTAAGCTCCTTTGCCCTGGCGATGACAAGGCCATGAGCTATGTCTATGTCTGCTCCCATGGAGCGGAAGCCCTTCATATGAAGGTCAATCGGCCTGCTTCCGATATCACAGCCTCCCGGAAGCGCAACCTCTGCATGCTTGTATTTTCCAAGTAATGCACCAATTAAATAATATGATGCCCTGATTCGTCTGATGAATTCATTATCGACATTTACGCCCCTGATAAATGAACCATTTATCTTTACCTTGTGTATATCCACGCGCTCCACATGTGCGCCGATTTCTTCGATTGCCTGAAGTAAGACATTGATATCCCTTACATTTGGCAAATTATCTATTGTTACAGTCTCGTCTGTCATTATGGCAGCGGCCAAAATAGCAAGTGCAGCATTTTTAGCTCCACCAATTTCAACTTCACCGTATAAAGGATTTCCACCTTTGATTACGTACTGTTCCATATTCCACCTCTATGAATTCAGGAGTATACTTCCTCCTAATATACTATTCTCAATTTACACTATTGTTATACATCCAACTACAAATTTCATTTATGACGACGTATTTAAGCCGCCATTTGTGCCGGTGCTGCTTTTAATAAATGACGCAGCAGCTACTATTATCTAATCATATCACGATAAATAAGCACTATAATTCAAGTGCCTCCACCAGCTTCTCTACTGTCTGCTCCACATCAAGCCCATCCTCGGAAACCTCGATGTCTGCATACTGCTCATACAATTTTGAGCGCTCTTCAAAAAGGGTTTCTAAAGTCTGCCCTTTCTTTAATACTACACCTCTACCCTTTATGTCTGCAAGTCGTTTTTCCAAAATGGCATAAGAAACCTTGAGATACACAACTCTGCCTATCTCCTTAAGATGCTCCATGGCCTCTTTTCCGTATACCACCGAACCGCCTGTAGCTATAATGGCCCTATCAGCCCTGATAGAAGCATTGACACGGTTCTCTACCTCTATAAAACCGTCCGTGCCCTTTTCCTCAATTATCTCACGCAGAAGCTTTCCCTCCTGCTCCTGTATCAGTAAATCCGCATCCAGGAAGCTGTATCCCAGCACCTTTGCAAGTATTACGCCTATGGTACTCTTTCCAACTCCCGGCATGCCTATAAGTACGATATTAGTTTTCTGTTCCATCTACTGCCTCAGTATTCTCTGTATCTGTACTATTGGTGCTTTCTGACTGCTGTGTGCTCTCTGTAGCACTTGTGTCTGCTGCCTTTTTGTCCTTCTTGGTAGTAGTAAAATAATTGTGAATCTTGATCTTGTCAAGCTGCTTCTGCTTTACAGACCATTTTTCATCGTCCTGCCATCCTGAAAGGATGCCATTGTAATATTTGTCCTCTTTATTGCCCTTTACAGTCTTCCTGTTTGACTCTGTTGCTTTATCATCGGTCTTTTTGTCGAGCCTTACGATATAGTAAGTGCTGTCTGTGGTGATGAGGTCTGAGGTCTGTCCCTCCTCAAGGGAATTGAGTGCATCTACAACGCTCTGATCAAGATTGTTTGTAGTGTATACACTGTCCTTTGTCTTGCTGTCCGATGACTCTGAGCTCTCTTTAGACTCTGTGTCATCTGATTTCTTATCTGAATCATCTGTCTTCTCCGCATCCGGATCAACGTATGTGGCGTATGTGCCTGTTGTGGCTGTAGTGCCTGCTGCCTTGGCTGCATCCTCTAAGGATGATCCGCCTGCAAGCGCCTCTACCACTGCATCTGCCTGTGCCTTTATCTGTGCTGACTGCTCATCTGTATATGTCTGATACTGGTAATTAGAGTCATATGCACCCTTGTAATCAAGCTTCACAATGGTGTATGCAGCCATATTGGCTTCCTCATCCGTCACGCTTGAATCAGCATTTTTGATGATTGCAGCATACATCTTACTCTTTATGAGGCGAAGCTCTAAATATTCCTCGACAATCTCCTCTGTAGCACTCATCTCGTCTATCACATCATCGGAATTTGCCTTCATAAACTTCTCTGCGGCCTTTTTGATTTCCTTTTTCTCATTATCAGAAACCTCTACATCGTAATCTGACTGATGCGCCTTTAATGTGTAAAGCTCATGAGCCTCCTCGATAGCATTTTTCTTCCATGTTTCAAGCACAGTATTATTGCCTGATACTGTCTTGTCCCAGTAGCCCTCGCCCATGTACTGTATATACATGTCATCATAACCGGCCTCCTGGTACCTTATCATAAAATTAACAAGCCCAAGCTTGATATCCTCTTTATCTAATGTCGCAACTGTTGCGGTTTTATTTATTGCACATCCTGTAAAAGCTGTAACTGAGAGTGTTGCAGCTAATAACATAGCTATTACTTTTTTCGCTTTCATTGTATCTATCCTCTTTAAAATTGGTATAGTATCGCTCGTATATTATAGAGCTTTTCGGGCCTGCTGGCAAGCATTTTCTAAACTTTGTAAATTATCGTCAATTTCGCGTAAAGCATGTGGTGTTTCCTATGCTATATGCTACATGATTCCAAAATTCGGGTAACTATTCAGCCGTAATCAGTTCCTTACGCATCTGCGAAATCAGTTCCTCCACCACATCAAGCACATCCCGCTTCTTTGCCACGCTGCCATTTTTTAAATCAAATGTGAAATATGGGTTTTCTGCCATATTAAATTTGAGTGAGGATTTATACTGGGCAACAAGCATTGGTATCTTCTCCGGATTTATCCTTGCCCGTTCAAACATGGTAAGCTTTATCAATGAGCCGGTCTGCTTTATCTCAGTGATATATACGGCATGTGCCAACGCCTTAAGCCTTGCCACGCGAAGCAGGCTGAGCACTGATTTTGGTGGTTCACCAAACCTGTCTATGAGCTCCTCGAGCATCTCATCCTTCTCTTCCTCTGTCTCTATGCCTGCAATACGCTTGTATATATCCAGCTTCTGGAATTCGTTTGCGATATAACCTGCCGGAATATAAGCATCGGTTACAATATCCACGGTCGTGTCAAATTTATCACTGATATCCTCGATGCCCTTTGCCTCTTTTACAGCCTCGCTCAACATCTTGCAGTACAAATCGTAGCCCACTGCCTCCATGTGTCCGCTCTGCTCCGCACCGAGCAGATTGCCCGCACCACGGATTTCAAGGTCTCTCATGGCAATCTTAAAGCCGCTGCCAAGGTCTGAGTACTCCTTTATTGCTGCAAGACGCTTTTCTGCCACCTCTTTTAACATCTTGTTTCGCCTATACATGAGAAATGCATACGCAGTACGGTTAGATCTGCCGACTCGTCCGCGGAGCTGATAAAGCTGTGAAAGTCCCATGTTGTCCGCATCGTGTATAATCATTGTATTGACGTTTGAGATGTCAAGTCCTGTCTCTATAATGGTCGTGGATACAAGCACATCTATTTCACCATTGATGAAACGGTACATGATGCGCTCAAGCTCCGTCTCCTTCATCTGTCCGTGCGCAAATGCAACAGTCGCATCCGGCACCAGCTCCTGCAGCCTTGCTGTTATGTCTGCTATGTCGCGCACCTTATTGTACACATAGTACACCTGTCCGTTTCTGGCAAGCTCCCTGTTTATCGCCTCTCTGACAAGCTCATCATTGTACTCCATGACATATGTCTGAATCGGTACACGGTCCATCGGCGGCTCCTCAAGCACGCTCATATCCCTTATGCCGATTAAACTCATGTGGAGTGTCCTCGGAATCGGTGTAGCGGTCAGTGTGAGCACATCGACATTGACCTTCATCTGCTTAATCTTCTCCTTGTGAGTCACTCCGAAGCGCTGCTCCTCATCGATTACCAAAAGTCCCAGATCCTTAAACTGCACATCCTTTGAGAGTATGCGGTGTGTTCCGATAATGATATCGACCTCACCCTTTTTAAGCTTCTCTATCGTCTTTTTCTGCTCCGCCGGACTTCTGAAACGACACATCAAATCCACATTCACCGGAAAATCCTTCATCCTCTGCGAAAACGTATCGTAAATCTGCTGTGCCAGAATGGTCGTCGGGGCAAGATATGCCACCTGCTTGCTGTCCTGCACCGCCTTGAAGGCCGCACGGATTGCAACCTCCGTCTTGCCGTAGCCCACGTCACCGCAAATCAGTCTGTCCATTATTTTATGGCTCTGCATATCAGTCTTTGTGGCTTCAATTGCAAGAATCTGATCCTCAGTCTCATCAAAAGGAAAAAGCTCCTCAAACTCTCTCTGCCACACCGTATCCTCGCCGAATGCATATCCGTTTTGCTGCTCACGCTGGGCATACAGCTTCACCAGGTCTCCTGCAATCTGCTTTACCGCACCTCTGACCCTATTCTTTGTTCTGGTCCATTCCTGACCGCCAAGCTTGTTGAGCTTTGGTTTTCTGGCATCCTTTCCGGCATATTTTTGTATCATGTCAAGCTGGGTGGCAAGAATATAGAGATTGGAGCCACCCTGATACTCTATCTTGATGTAGTCCTTTACCTTTTTGTCCACCTCAAGCTTTTCAATGCCGCGGTAAATACCTAGTCCGTGGTTTTCATGCACTACATAGTCCCCAACCGACAAATCGGTAAAGCTCTGTATTTTCTCACCCTCATAGCTGCGGTGACGCTTCTTTTTCTTCTGCTGCGCCCCAAAAATATCTGACTCCGTAATCACAGCAAACTTTAGGATAGGATACTCAAAGCCTCTTCTTACCTTGCCGTAGCAGACCATAATCTGCCCCTCAAAAAGCTCATGGTCGTAGTTTTCAGTGTAAAAGCATGTGATTCCCTGGTCTGTGATATCCTCTGAAAGCCGCTTTGCCCTCGTCCTTGAACCGGATAAAAGAATGACTCTGTAGCCGTTTTTCTTATAGCGCTTTAAGTCCTTTATCAAAAGCTCAAAGCTGTTGTTGTATGGGCTGACGCTCTGACAGTGAATACCATAGCTTCCCAGCTGGTGCAGTCCGTTTGCTTTATTATCAAGCGCAGCGAGTGCGATGCACGAATACTTCCCGAGCTTTGCCACAATCTCCTTCTCTGTAAAAAGACCGTTCATCTGCCCCGGAAGTATATATCCCATCGCAAGTCTCTGCTTCATGCTCTCTGAAAACTCGGTCTCTGTAAGCTTTCCCTGCTCTGCGCATCTGGTCAGCTCATCGAAGAATATAAGGCTGTCCGATGGCTTAAAATAATCCAAAAGCCCGACTCTCTCGTCAAAAAAGTACGACAAAAAAGCATCCATGCCCGCATACATGGACAGCTCTCCCCACTCCTCGGTAAGCTCGTCTGCCATCACAGTCACTCTGTGTGCTTCCTCTGTCTTCATCTGCTTTCTAAGCTTGTCAGCCACACGCTTTGCCTCTGCCTTAAGCTTGTCAATTCCCCCGGTCTTTTCCTCATCACTAAGTACAAGCTCTGCCGCCGGATATATGCTCACCCGGTCTGTATTTTCGATGGATTTCTGGCTCTCGCAGTCAAAATATCTGATAGTGTCTATCTCGTCTCCCCACAGCTCGATTCGGATAGGATTCTCCTCCGTCAACGGAAAAACATCAAGAATACCGCCCCTGACAGAAAACTGTCCCATAGTCTGGACCTGATACTCTTTTTCATAGCCCATTCTGATAAGAGCAGCCTGAATTTCCTTCAAATCCAAAAGCTGTCCCTGCTCAAGTGTAAGCACGTTTTCCCACATCTTTTCTATAGGCGCCATCGTATTCATCAGCGCATCAAAGGTGGTCACAAGCGTCACTCTCTCCTGCTCACGGATAGCCTTCAAAGCCCTGATACGCTCTGCTGTCAGGAGATTGCCCCTGATATCCGACTGGTAAAAAAGCACATCCTTTGATGGATAATACACCACCTCTTTGTCAAAAAAACTGTACTCATCGTACAGTTCCTTCGCCTTCTGCTCTCCAAAGGTCACAATAAGCTTGTTTTTCCTGTGGCCTCCAAAGGCATATATCATCTGTGATTTTTGCGCATCTATACATCCCGTGACAGATATAAGTCCGGACGATTTTTCTGCCGTTTTTGTCATCTCCTCAAAGCCCGCAAGGGAAAGGAGTGGCTCTGTAAATGCTTTCACTTTCAATTCTCCATTTCTGTCTGTTCAAAATCACCTTGTCGATTTCCAGCTAGTTATATATGTTCATAGCCTTATCCGTCTCGCCCTGCATCATAAGAACTGCTGCATCCATCGCATGACCGATAGCTTCCTCCACCTTTGCCCTGTCCTCAGAACTGAAACGCCCGAGCACATGGTCAGCAAGATCCCAGCCCTGCGGCTTCTCTCCAACACCGACCTTGATACGGCTGAAGCCCTGTGTGCCGGTCATTGCAATGATGCTCTTAATCCCGTTGTGACCGCCGGCGCTGCCCTTTTTGCGGATACGGATACGCCCCGGCTCAAGCGAAATATCATCAAAAATAACAATCATTTCCTCATCCGGATCAAGCTTATAAAAATTCATCACCTCAGCAACAGACTCACCGCTTAAGTTCATGTATGTCTGTGGCTTCACGAGCAGCACCTTCATGCCCTCAATCACTCCACTGCCACAGAGCGCCTTGTGCTTTTTGTCTGTCACACTTATATTATATTTATCCGCAAGCGCATCTATCACATCAAATCCGATATTGTGTCTTGTGTGCTCATATTTTTTGTCAGGATTTCCAAGTCCTACTATAACGTACATCGTTTATCCATTCTCTTTCTCATATCATTTACAATTCAAAATAAAACAAATACTGCTGGATAATTCCCGCCACACCCTTGTAGCGTTCAAAATCAAAGCCGTCACTATAATATTTGTCCAAAAGCTGCTTTACATGCGTATCTATCGGAAACGCATCCACATGATGCAAACCAAAAAGACATATGCAGTTCGCCACCTTTTTGCCAATTCCTTTGCGAGAAAGCAGGCTTTCCATCGCCTCATCATAGCTCATTTTGCGCAGATTATCAAGCCAGTCAGGATTATTAGCACCATACTCATATATTTCCTTCAGATACGGTGCCCTGTAGCCAAAGCCCATGCTCCTGTCATCAAATACCTCATCCGGTACCTCAAGAGGCTTGGGAAATGTATACAGATCTTCCCCCTCTGCACTGCCGTCTATTTTATGTCCGCACCGCCTGCAAAGTAAATCCACGCTGTTTGTGATTCGCTTTATGTTATTATTCTGGGAAATCATAAAAGTAACAATCATCTCCCACAAATCCTGCCTTAAAATGCGCACACCACTGCCATATGCATACGCCTCCTTCAGATGCGCGTCATCTCCGTCTGCTATAAGCTTTGCAATCCCCGCATAATCCGTATCCATATCCAGATAGCTTTTCCATATATTGTTCCAGTCTGCCTCATCACAATCCAGCTCAAACTCATTCCCATCCTGCTTAATCCGAAGCGCCCTGTCAAATGCCACTACAGTGTATTCATTTTCTCCTGTATTCTTCCATCTGAAGCACTGACCACTGTCAGCAATCTGTTTTAAATCCAGATTATCTATTTTCGTCTTGTACATATCTGTTTGTCTATCCTCTTTTATTGTAGCTATACTCTAAAAAGCCGGTCTTTCTGTGGCTTATTGTACCACGGATAGACCGGTTTGTGTGAAATATATTTGGATTATTATACCAGCTCAGGAATTTTATATCCTGCTTTGCTCATCGCTTTTTCAAAGTTATTGTTTGATTTTATGCATTCTCAATCTCTGTCTTATACTTTTCAAGAATCATATTCTGGATATTCTCGCGTGTGGCAGAGTTAATCGGATGGGCTATATCCCTGTACTCGCCATCGTTTGCCTTGCGGCTTGGCATGGCGATGAAAAGTCCCTTTTCTCCTTCGATTACCTTGATGTCATGTACCACGAATTCATCATCGATTGTTATTGACACAACCGCCTTCATCTTGCCCTCTTTTTCTACCTTACGAATTCTGATGTCTGTAATCTGCATATTTTTTTCCCCCTGGTCTGTTTTTAAATTACATATCTTACATTTTTTTCTTTTACTATCATGACTCCATCCTCACCACAATAGCAGGTGTTTGGATTGATGGTTCCGCGGCTCTCTACGATGCAATTTTCGAGGTGCACATTGTCGCCTATGTAGACGTCATTGAGTATCACGCAGTTCTTCACTGTGGTGTTTTTGCCCACAAATACCTGCTTGAAAAGCACCGAATCCTCCACACTGCCGTTTATGATACAGCCACTTGATACGAGGCTGTTTGAAATGTCTGAGCCCGGATTAAACTTGGCCGGTGGCAGGTCGTCCACCTTTGAGCAGATGGTCGGCTCCTCCCTGAAGAAATAGCTTCTGACGTCAGGTCTTAAGAAATCCATATTGGTCTTGAAGTATGCATCAATATCGGCGATATTGTTCCAGTATGAATTTATCTTGTAGCCATATATTTTCTTTACATTTTTGTAGCGCACGAGGATATCATTTACGAAATCGAATCTGTTTTCCTCAGCTGCCGCCTCCAAAAGCTCTATGAGCTGTCGTCTCCTGATGACATAGATACCTGTGGAAATGGTGTTGGATGAGGCCTCGATTGGCTTTTCATCAAACTCTGTGATTCTTGACTCATCATCCATGCGTACCACACCAAAACGGCTGACATCGTCGTTGTACATCATGTCCTTGCATACCACTGTAATGTCTGATTTTTTCTCGATGTGAAAATCAAGCACTCTGTTGAAATCCAGCTTGTATACACAGTCACCGCTGCTGATGATGACATATGGCTCATGGCGTCTCTTGAGAAAATCAATGTTCTGATACATCGCATCTGCCGTGCCCCTGTACCAGTCACTGTTGTCCGCTGTGACTGTAGGTGTAAAGAGGAATAAGCCCCCCTGCTTTCTGCCAAAATTCCACCATTTTGATGAGCTTAAATGCTCATTCAGTGAGCGTGCATTGTACTGGGTCAGTACTGCGACAGTCTGTATATGTGAGTTTGACATGCTGCTGAGCGCAAAATCTATGCTTCTGAAGCTGCCTGCTACCGGCAGGGCCGGTACTGCTCGTTTTGCTGTCAGTTCCTTCATCCTATTATTGTTGCCGCCGGCCAAAATTATTCCTATTGCCTTCATTTTCCGTCACCTGCCTTGATAATAACTTCTCCGCCCTCAAGCACACCGTCTTTGTAATCCTCTTCGTATGTAACACCGGAGATTGCTGTATTTTTGCCTATCTTTACCCCGTCCGGTATCACAGAATCTTCTCCTATAGTGACCAGCCCAAATGAGTATATGCTCTCATTTAATACGTTCGGCTTCTCCTGTCCGAAGCCAAGTGTCACATTGTCGCCCACCTTGCAATTTTCGGCAATGATGGACTTGTCTATCGTGACATTGGAGCCTATCTCCGTGTCACACATGATGATGGAATCACGTATTACTGCGCCTCTTCCAATCTTGACGTTGGCACCTATGACAGAATGCTCCACATGACCGTAGCATTCACAGCCCTCACCCATGATGCTTCGCTCCACATGGCCTCCTTTGGCTATATAAAGTGGCTCGATTGCATCATTCTTTGTGTAAATCTTCCAATACTCCTCGTACAGATTGAACTCCGGAATGAGGTCCACAAGCTCCATATTGGCCTCCCAGTATGAGCCCAGTGTACCTACGTCCTTCCAGTATCCGTTGAACTCGTATGCAAACATACGTCTGTCGTTTTCAAAGCAGTATGGTATGACATGCTTGCCAAAATCACAGTTTTCCTGATCCTTTAGTGCAAGTAATGCTTCCTTTAGCACCGGCCATGAGAATATGTAAATGCCCATTGATGCGAGATTACTGCGCGGATGAACCGGCTTTTCCTCAAATGCATTGATGCGCTTATCATCATCGGCTATGACGATACCAAATCGGCTGGCCTCCTCGATAGGCACCGGCACGGTTGCTATGGTCACATCGGCATTGTTTTCCTTGTGGAAATCAAGCATCACCTCATAGTCCATCTTGTAAATATGGTCTCCTGACAGTATCAACACATAGTCCGGGTTGTAACTGTCTATATACCTCATATTCTGGTAGATTGCATTGGCTGTACCTGTGTACCACTCGCTGTTGCCGCTCTTCTCATAAGGAGGCAGTATTGCCACTCCTCCATTATTCCTGTCGAGGTCCCACGGAATACCTATTCCGATGTGGCTGTTAAGTCTGAGTGGCTGATACTGTGTAAGTACACCCACTGTATCAATGCCTGAATTGATGCAGTTGCTAAGCGGAAAATCTATGATTCTGTACTTTCCACCAAACGAAACTGCCGGTTTTGCTACGTTCGCTGTCAGAACACCAAGTCTGCTGCCTTGACCGCCTGCTAAAAGCATGGCTATCATTTCTTTCTTAATCACGTTATCACTCCTCGTCTGTCCTAATTTTTGTTGTGCCATCCGGTCCCCACCACTTGTTTCTGTAATAACCGTATCTGTAATGCTTCCATAATAAATCACAATTGTTTCCATATAAATTATAGTTGCTGCTGCATAAATTGCAGTTACTGCTATATACTTTAAAACCATCAAATTCATATGGTCCGGATGAATTATTTTTATATAAAAAGATTATACCACAGCCGCATTATCACTTCAACATTTTTCACAAAATCAAATAATATTTTTCTTTATTTTCGACATTTTGCACAAGTGTCATTTAGCGTATATCTGTTTAACCTGCTATGGTTCTTATCATTTGAAAGTCATGCCTGCTTTCACCTTATTTTTCCTTTGCAAATACTATATTTAGTTGTATAATTAACATAAAGTAACTATTCAGAACAAGAAAATCTGTTGCTTACATGCAATCATGACGCATCGGCTTTTTGTTCTCAGTGTTTCTTAATAGTTAAAATATAAATTATAATAAATCAGGCAGGTAAAATTAATGTATAAAATAGATTTCAGCAAACCAATACACATCCATTTCATAGGCATCGGCGGTATCAGCATGAGCGGTCTCGCAGAGATTCTGCATGAGGAGGGCTTTACAATTTCCGGCTCCGATTCAAAGGAATCAGACCTCACAAAAACTCTTGCGGCCAAGGGCATAAAAGTCATATATGGCCAGAGCGCAGACAATATCACCACCGGTATCGACCTGGTAGTTTACACTGCTGCTATCCACGAAAGCAATCCTGAGTTTGCCGCAGCAAAAGCAGCCGGTATTCCAATGCTTACCAGAGCCGAGCTTCTCGGACAGATTATGGACAATTACGATTATTCTATCGCTGTAGCCGGCACACACGGCAAGACTACCACCACATCCATGATCAGCGAGATTCTTCTCGCCGCTCAGACAGATCCTACCATTTCCGTAGGAGGTATTTTGTCATCTATCCACGGCAATCTGCGTGTGGGCGATTCAGAGTACTTCATCTCTGAGGCGTGTGAGTACACAAACAGCTTTTTGAATTTCAGACCACGCTACAGTATTATTTTAAATATTGAGGCTGAGCATCTGGATTTCTTCAAGAATATCAACGACATCAGACATTCCTTCCGCGAGTATGCATCAAACACTCTCGCAGGCGGTGCTACCATCATCAACGGTGAGATTGACCGCTATGAGGAGATTGTCGCAGGGCTTCCTCAGAAGATTATCACCTATGGCTTTGATTCAAAATATGATTTCTATCCGGAAAATATAACCTATGACGATAAAGCTTGTGCATCTTTTACAGCTATGAGACAGGGTAGTCCACTTTTCGACGTAAAACTCTCTGTTCCGGGCGCTCACAATGTAAGCAATGCGCTCGCAGCCATAGCTTTATCCACCACACTCAGTCTTGATGAGGAGTCTATCCTCACAGGCCTTGACAAATTTGGCGGTGCTGACAGACGTTTCCAGTACAAGGGCAAGGTAAACGGCGTCACAATCATTGATGACTACGCTCACCATCCAACCGAGATCCGCGCAACACTGACAGCCGCACAAAAATATCCACATGACAGGCTTGTCCTTTGCTTCCAGCCTCATACCTATTCCAGAACCAAGGCATTCTTAAATGATTTTGCCGATGTTCTTTCAATGGCAGATGTTGTGGTGCTTGCTGATATCTATGCTGCGCGTGAGCAGAACACATATGGTATCTCATCTAAGGATATCCTGGATTTATTGCTCGAAAAAGGTGTGAATGCGCACTATTTCCCATCATTTGAGGAAATCGAGAAATTTTTATCAGAAAATTGTGTAAACGGTGACCTGTTGATAACAATGGGTGCCGGAAATGTAGTAGAAATCGGCGAAGACCTGCTTAAGAAATAAGTTATCCACGTTATCCACATACAAAATGTTAACAACTCTCATTTTGTGTGTGGATTTTTTAAATAATTTTCAACAGCTTATATACCCTGTGATACATTGATTTTTCAATTATTTTACACAGTTATCCACGTTATCCACATTTTTTTGTGGACTCGGAAAGCCCGAGTTTACAAGACTTGTAGCACTTTTACCATCTTCACACGGTTAAAATATTGTGCTATAATTGCTCACAGGTTAAGCGAAAGAGAGTTTTTTATATGACAGCGATAAACATTAGCAGTGACATAGCAACATCATTCACTACTGTGTCAGATATTTTTATAGATCAATACATGCCAAAGGCAAACGGTGAGTTTGTCAAGGTATACCTTTATCTGCTCCGTGCGACAGGCTCCGGGGCAGGCATAGCAACTATTTCAGAGATTGCCGATCATTTCAGCAATACTGAAGCCGACATCATACGTGCCCTCAATTACTGGGCCTCTGAGGGCATTTTGCAGGTGCAAACCGGCGCTGATGGCCAGATTATTGGAATCAACCTCTGCAGTCTTTCTGTATCCGGTATGCAGGCTGCTCAGAGTAATATACAAAGCGCTGTGGCTGATAATGCCGCGCAGAATAATTTGCAAAACAGCGTAGTTAATAATGCTGCACAGAATAATTTGCAAAACAGCGTGGTTAATAATGCTGCACAGAATATTTCTACCGTGAATACTCGGATGCATGATTCTGTTGTGGAAAAGCTTAAGAGCCAGACTCCTGACAAGCCTGCTTCTTCACAGAAGGAATACACACTTGATGAGATTAAGGAGTTTAGAAAGAATCCTGACATTTCAGAGCTTTTCTTTATTATAGAGACATATCTGAAGCATACGCTCTCATCCTCAGACACCAATATGGTGCTCTACTGGCTGGACGAGCTCCATTTTTCTACCGACCTGGTGGAATATCTCGTGGAGTACTGCATTACCAAGGGACATTCAAGCCTTCGTTACATGAACAAGGTCGCTCTCGGCTGGGCCGATGCCGGCATAAAGACCGTAGACCAGGCAAAGGACGATGCAGCCGCTCACTCACAGATTTACTATTCTGTAATGAAGGCTCTAGGCATCACAGGCCGCAATCTGGTTGACTCTGAGGTGTCACTAATAAACAAATGGGTCGGCGAATACGGTTTCGATATAGAGCTTGTAAAAGCCGCCTGCAGTAAAACTATTTCAGCTATCCAGAAGCCAAGCTTCGAGTACACAGACTCGATACTCGCGAACTGGAGGAAAAAGGATGTACATACATTAAAGGATGTTGAAGTGCTTGATGCCAACTTTGCAAAGGCCAATAAAGCCTCTGCTACAGGCTCATCACAAGGCACAAATGCTGCAAACTGTTCCTCAAAACCAAAAAGCAATAATTCAAGTTCCAAGAATAAATTTAACAACTTCAATCAGCGCAACAATGATTACGACAAGCTGGAGAAGCTGTTTCTGAATTCTACGGTATGATTTTTCAAGTTAGATTTACACATCCCAAGGAGGATATATGGCACTTACCAATGCTCAATATGATGAGATAATGCGAGGCTACGACAAACGCCAGCTTCAGAACAAATACATACATGACAAGCGTATTGAGGAAGCCTATCGCAAGGCGCCCCGCCTCAGGGAGATTGACTCTGAGATTGCATCAGCCTCTGTCAGGCAGGCGTACAGGCTTATGGATGGTGATGAGAATGCTCTTGCCGCTTTACGCCTTGCAATCGAGGACTATAAGGAGGAGCGTGCTGCACTGCTATCCACACTCGGATATCCGCTTGATTATTTTGAGCCTATTTACACCTGTCCAGATTGCCACGATACAGGATACATAGACGGTCAGAAATGTCATTGTTTCAAGCAGGCTATTATCAATACCGTTTATTCGCAGTCCAATATCAGGGAGATTTTGTCTCGTGAGAATTTTTCCACGCTCTCATTTGATTATTACTCAGATGAGCAGAAAAATCCTGCGACAGGACTGTCTGCTCTTGCCACAGCAAAGCTTGCAGTGACGAACTGTCATGAATTTATAGACAATTTTGAAAACAAACCTAAAAACATATTTTTCTACGGTAATACCGGTGTCGGAAAGACTTTTTTATCTAATTGCATTGCAAAAGAGCTTTTAGATGCAGGTTACTCCGTAATTTACTTTACAGCATTCCAATTATTTGATATATTAAGCAAAGGTGTGTTTGAAAAGGATGCAGATGCCATCGCAGCGCACCAGAATATATTCGACTGTGATTTACTTATCATAGACGATCTCGGAACCGAGCTTTCCAACTCATTTACCACATCACAGCTTTTCCTTTGTGTAAATGAGCGCATACTGCGACAGAAATCTACTATTATTTCCACTAATCTGAATTTGGAGCAGATAGCAGAGATTTACTCCGAGAGAACACTTTCAAGAATTTCAAGCAATTATAGTTTTATCAAGCTCTTCGGAGATGACATACGAATTAAAAAGCGTCTTTCCAAATAGCGCTTTTTATATATATTTCTGTCTCTTATACACATCTCCGAGC
>ENA-OZHU01000958-OZHU01000958.1-human-gut-metagenome-genome-assembly--contig:-NODE-958-length-16749-cov-7.857793_pt1 | contig 16749 bp, 18 predicted proteins | sample MGYA00244054_ERZ653700 | MGnify/ENA primary metagenome ERZ653700 (study PRJEB26926, sample SAMN06165279) | human gut metagenome | biome: ENVO:00009003; feature: ENVO:2100002; material: ENVO:00002003...
TTTGGGGGATCACTTTAAAGTGAACGGAGGGGGGCAATGGTGAGTGAATTTTCCACCAACTGTTCGATGCCATATTTGTCGGCAAACTTTTCTTTATAAGCCCGCAGACGGTCGACAATCTCCTGGGTGGTTTCCATATCTTACTTCTTTTAGTGACAGGTACAAAGATATGGATTTCCGGATAAAGGCCTGCAAACAAAGTAAGAAAAACATTTGTTAATCAGCAGGAATGGATTAACTTTGCGAGAAAATCAAGCAGAATGACAGCAGAATGGTTTGAAGCACTGCCCGAACAATGTCCTCCTACGGATGCCGCACAGTGTAAGGGATATTACTATAGAATTGCCAACGGTAATCCTGCCACAACGGAAGACTTCTTTTCACAGAGGAAATTACAACCGGACAAAGTCTTCAAAGGTTTCGGAATAGATGAATGTATAGCGAGAGCCATTTCCTTATTTTCTACAAAGGAGGAAGCAGAGAGAAGATTGAAGCTGCCCAAATTCAAAAATGCAAGCATCGTCATCGTCAAACTGGAACCTAAAGACGGAATGATAAAGAAAACTTTCGGCATAGCTCATTACTCTTGGTGGAGAACAAAAGACTTTAATGTTTCACAAGCTAAAACAGTCTGATTATGGAAGATATGTTAAGGATAGACAAGTTGTTGGACTTCTGTGACGTACCGCAACTTTTCGTGGCGAGAGACGCCTTTGAAACTCTGTATCTTTGTTTGCTGTATGAAGACGAGCCTGCGTGCCGCTATACAGGGATCCGCATTTCGGCACGCCTGTTGGATGCTTTTCTGACGGGTAAGGCAGACTTGCGTCAGCTCTTTCTTCAACCGGAAAATGAACGGGAATATTATGATGTAGTGTTTCAGTCAGGAGAGTACCGGAAAACTTTGTCAGATGAAAAAACGCTACCTGAAGACAAGCTGCCCACCGCCGGATACGTCTTGCCGGAGGATGCACGCGAGAACATTGTAATCAGTCTGCCAATGAAAGACCGCAACCTGCTTACGGAACTTGTACGCAAGTTCGGATGGGCGTGCATGTGATTCAGCATACGGCGTGCTTCACTCCACCACCCACCGTTCTATATTCCTCATCCGGTTGCTGAAATTCACCCCAATCTTGAACAACCGCCTCGGGTCAGCCTCGAAAGGTTGCGCATAGTGCTTCTCGTTAATCTGCCGTAAAGCCTCCTCAGCAGTACCTTCCAGTTTGAATTCCATCACGTAGATGTAATCCGAAGTCTTCAACACCAGGTCGATGCGCCCCTCGGAGGTGTGATACTCCGCCTCGGTGTAGAAGCCCACAAGCTTGAAAACGATAAACAGCACGTTCTGGTAGTGCAGTTCCAGGTCGCGCACCAACTCGTAGGGCGTGTCGGCAAAGAAGCTTTGCAAGCGACGGAAGAAGGCGTCGGGCTGGCCGGCACGTATCTCCTTAACAAACTTCTGTATCTCGAAAGGAGCCTCTATCTTGTTGAAGCGGGTATAATAAGGTATGAGGAACTTGACGAACCCCTCTTCCACCTCCCGGTTTGGGAAGCCGAGGCGATAAAGCCCGAACTCCTTGTCGTAGTCCTTTATCGTAAGATATCCGCTCTGGAAGATGACTGGCAGCGGTTCTTCGTCACCGTAGATGCTGTTCAGCACATCGGCGTAAGTTTCGGCATGCGCCATGTGCTCCAGGTCGTAGTGGTAGCGCTTCAGCAGTTCCACCAGGTAGGTGGGCGTGCCCGTCTCGAACCAATAGCTGCCGAATTTATTGTATTTAAAGGTGCAGAGCAGGCTGAAGGGATTGTAAATGCCGATGGAATTTTCGGTGAAGTGATAACCGTCGTAGCAGGCTTTGAGTTCGGCGACCACTTCATCGTAAGTCATGCCGTTGGCAGAGGCCAGTTCGTGTAGTTCCTCCTCCAGATTATCATGAATTTCCTGCCCGGTGACGCCGCAAATGTCAATAAACATTTCCTGCATGGAAATATCGTCCAGATTGTTGAGGTCGCTGAACACACTGACCTTGCCGAACTTGGTGACACCCGTCAGCAGGGCGAACTTGATGCAGCCGTCCATGGTTTTCATCACTCCGTAGAAAGGTTTCAAGGTGCTGCGGAAGGCTTGTTGCAACTCGTGGTTGCCGATGGCTTGCAGCAAGGGTTTGTCGTACTCGTCGATGAGGATGGCAACGCGCTGGCCGGTCTGCTCGCAGGCACGGCGAATGACACCGGCAAAGCGCAGGGAAAAGGATGTTTCGGAAGATTCCGCACCATAAAGTTCTTCCCAACGGGTGAGGTTATTGTTCAATATCTTATCCAGGCTGTCCGGGATATCGTATTTTTCGATGTTGAGGTCGAGGTGTAACACGGGATATCTCTTCCATTCCTTTTCAAGCTGCTCCATGGCCAGCCCTTGGAAGAGTTCCTTCTTGCCCTGGAAGTAAGCTTCAAGGGTAGATATCAGCAAACTCTTACCGAAACGGCGGGGACGGCTGAGGAAATAATATCGCCCGGTCTTCACTAAACGGTAGATAATCTCAGTCTTGTCAATGTAGAAAAAGCCGTCCTTGCGGAGACTTTCAAAGTTCTGTATTCCGATGGGATAGATTTTGCTGCTCATAGTTTCCTGCTTTTTAGTGAGTTCAGACACAAAGATAGCACAAACCGAATACAGAACTTTCATAACTCGCATGAAAAAGTTATGTTGAGGTGTAGCCTATCTTCACTTGCAGGGCAAAGGTAAAGAAAAAAGTCCGTGCAAACGGCATGTTTGAAGGATATTAACGGTTTCGGAAAAGAATTGTTTGTATTCCGCCGGAAATGGATAACTTTGTCAGCGAATTACAGTATAAACCAGAAAAACGACCACCATGCATAAAATACCACAACCGATACTGCTGCTACTGTTACTACCATTGTGCCTCATCGCCTGCCATACCGGCAACGGAAGTGAAACCATCACCGGAAATGCAGCCGCCCCTCTCCGTTCTCCCCGCTACCACGCCGACAGCCTGCGTTTCCTCGCCGCCACAGAGCCCCTCTACGACCAAAGGCGGGAGCGTGAAACCATCCCCTATCTCGACTCCATCTTCCTGCTGCCCGCCAGCCTCAATCCCGATGCCCCGCAACACTCTGACACCCTCAGCACTGCCGAAGGTCGCCTGCTCTGCAACCGTGCCTTGCGCTACCTGATGGTAAGCTACAACCTGCTAATAGACTTTGAAGGCGGCTACCGCCACCTTGACAGCCTCCAACGCCTGTATCTCCCCTTTCTGGAACGTTACTGCCTGCGCGGCCTCCTCACCGCCAAAGCCCAGATGCTGATGCCCCTCGACCGCCACGCCGAAGCCCTGCAATGCCTCGACCAAGCCATGAAGCTCGCCCGGACAGAAGACAGTATCGCCGCCACCCTCCCTTCAGGCCTCCTTGCCCGCGCACAAGCCACCGGACGCTTCGAATGTCCCGAGAACGACAGCTACTGGAGTGCCGCCGCCGGCATCACCTACATGGGCGTGGACAGCGCAAGCACCCGTGCCGAGCAAGCCTTCCTGCGGGTTAGCGACATTGCCCGCCGCACCGGTTTCCGTGGTGGCCTCTATCCCCATGCCATAGCCCGCCTCGCCGACATCTACCTGCACCAGGGTAAATATGAACAGAGCATCGCCCTCTGCCGCCAAGCCATTGCCTCCACTCCCTCCGACAAACCCGACGAACAAGGGCAATATATCGCCGCCGAAAACCTGACCGAAGCCTACCGCCGTCTCGGCCTTTACGACGAAGCCCTGCGCTATTGCGCCATCGTGACCGACGCCCCCAAAGACTTCGAGATACTGAACAACCTGCGCGGACGCTCCTACATCAACAAAGCCGCCGTCCTTGCCGAAATGAACCGTTCTGCTGATGCCCTCGTCGCCCTGCAACAAGCCGACAGCTGCTTCAACCGTACAGGCAACGATTACTATAAGCTGCAAGCCGCCCTCGAACGCGCCCATCTGCTCACTTTGCAGCCCGACTCACTGGAAGCAGGCCTGCGCATTTTCACCACCCTCGAAGGACAGATACCTGCCCATCGCCAAGCCTTCTACCTTTACTATTACGGAAGCGCCTGTGCCCAAGCCGGACAATACCTCCGCGCCATCCCCCTGTTGGAAAGTGCCGTAACGGAATCGGAGAACATTTCCGAACGCCTCATGGCCCACCAGGCTGCCCGCCTGCTCACTGAGTGCTACCGCCATACCGGCCGTCTCGCCCTCCTTGCCGACTTCCTGCCCCGCTATCAAGCCCTTTCCGACTCCATAGCCAGCGACGCAAAGATACGCCAGCTTGCCGCCGCCAACATCCGCTTCGAAACCGAAAAGAAAGAGCAGGAAAACCGCGCCCTCACCGCCGAAGTGGCACTGAAGGACAGTCGTCTGCGCACCACCCTCCTCGTTGGCACACTCTGCCTGCTGCTGGCTGCCGGCATCATCATCTGGGTAGTGATGAGACATCGTGCCATCCGCATCCGGCAGGAAGCCGCCGCCACCCTGCTGCGCGAACAGGAAACGCAACTGCACAGCCTCATCCGCGACCGCCAGCAACTCAACGACCGCAATCTCGACCTGGTCCGCCAACTCTCCGACATCCAGGCCACACACGAAAGCACCTGCAACCTCGACAGCATCATGGAGAGCCTGCAACAAAGCCTTTTCAGCAAAGAAGATGCCGAACGCTTCCGCCAAAACTTCTCCGCCGTTTATCCCACAGCACTGAACCGTCTGCGGAGCCGTTGCCCCGACCTGACCTACAGCGACGAACTCTTCTGCATGCTAGCCATGCTACAACTGGACAACTCCGAAATGGCACGCACCCTGGGTATCAGCAAATCCAGTGTCTCGAAAACCCGATACCGGATACGCATAAAACTGGGATTGCCGGAAGGAGCTGATGCGGACATTGAAATCAGAAAAGTGATGTCTTCCAAGGAATAATTGCATAGTATTCACTATCTTTGCAACAGTTCAACCATTTGGAAACTATTAGCGTTATATTACTTATAAACATTATAATAGAAAGATTTATGAAACGTACAAAATTAGCTGCATCCTTTCTGTTGGTCGGGACTCTGTTCTTAACGGGATGCGTAAGCAAGAAAGAATTAGTGAATCTTCAAACAGATTATAACAAGCTGAAGGACGAGAAGACCACCCTCGATAAATCCTATCAGGATGCGCAAATCCAGCTTGCCGAGTACCGCACGCAGGCCAAAAGCTTGGAGGATCGCCTAAGCGAAGCCCGAAAAAACAATCAGGAGTTGCGCAACAGCTATGCCACCCTGCAAGGTTCCCTCGACAAGAGCCTCCAGCAGAACTCCCAAGGCAACATCAACATCTCCAAACTGGTGGATGAGATTAACGCCTCCAACCGCTACATCAAGCAACTGGTGGACACCAAGAGCAAATCAGACTCACTGAACGTAGTGCTGACCAACAACCTCACCCGCTCCCTGAGCCGCGAAGAGCTAAAAGAGGTGGATGTAAAGGTCTTGAAAGGCGTGGTTTACATCTCCTTGGCAGACAACATGCTATACAAGAGCGGCAGTTACGAAATCAACGAACGCGCCGGCGAAACGTTGAGCAAAATTGCCAAGATTATCACCGATTACAAGGATTACGAAGTATTGGTAGAGGGTAACACGGACAATGTGCCCATCTCCCGCCCCAACATCCGCAACAACTGGGACCTGAGCGCCCTGCGTGCCTCATCCGTAGTGCAAGCCTTGCAGAATCAATACGGCGTTGACCCCAAACGTCTTTCCGCTGCCGGCCGTGGAGAATATAATCCTCTCACGGATAATGACACCGAACTGGGCAAGCAACGCAACCGCCGTACGCAAATTATCATCACTCCGAAGCTCGACCAGTTCCTGGAGCTGATAGACAAGGCGCCGGAAGCGGAAGAAGAAGAAAAAGCCGAATAAAGTAAATACTGCCTGCAATTACTTAACTCACAGGCAGAAACATAGGGAAAAATTATAATCCCAAAAACAAACCTCAGACTGTCTCTGAATAGGAAGAAGCCTATCACTCTGTCATCCGGAGCAAAATAACGGCAAGTCGCTATTCAGAGACAGTTTGCTTATTTTTTCCTTCTATAAGCCCTAAATAAGTACAATTTAATAGTTTTTATCGCACACACACTTACATTTTATCACATTTATTCCTACCTTTGCGCCCAAATTATAACTTTTAACTAACAACTCATAATCAACTACCATGGCTAAGATAACCAAAGAAGCTGCCTTGCTGTATCACTCACAAGGCAAACCAGGTAAGATAGAAGTAGTGCCCACCAAGCCCTACAGTACCCAAACCGACCTTTCACTTGCATACTCCCCCGGTGTGGCGGAACCATGTCTTGAAATAGAAAAGAACCCGCAGGACGCATACAAATATACGGCGAAAGGTAATCTGGTAGCTGTAATCTCCAACGGTACCGCAGTGCTCGGTCTGGGCGATATAGGCGCATTGAGCGGCAAACCCGTAATGGAAGGTAAAGGATTGCTTTTCAAGATTTACGCCGGCATCGATGTGTTCGACATCGAAGTGAACGAGAAAGACCCTGAAAAGTTCATCGAAGCTGTAAAAGCCATCGCTCCTACCTTCGGTGGTATCAACCTGGAAGACATCAAAGCTCCCGAATGTTTCGAAATAGAACGCCGCCTGAAAGAAGAACTCGACATCCCCGTGATGCACGACGACCAACACGGTACGGCCATCATCTCCAGTGCCGGACTTGTGAACGCTTTGCAAGTAGCAGGCAAGAAGATTGAAGATGTGAAAATCGTTGTGAATGGTGCCGGTGCATCGGCTGTATCCTGTACGAAGCTGTACGTTTCACTGGGTGCCCGCCTGGAAAACATCGTAATGGTGGATAGCAAAGGGGTTATCAGCAAGGCACGTACCGACCTCAACGAACAGAAGCGTTACTTCGCCACCGACCGCACCGACATCCATACTCTTGAAGAAGCCATCAAAGGCGCAGACGTATTTTTGGGATTATCCAAAGGCAATGTACTGTCACAAGACATGGTACGCAGCATGGCCCCGTCTCCTATCGTTTTCGCACTCGCCAACCCGACACCGGAAATCTCTTACGAAGATGCCATGGCAGCCCGCCCCGATGTATTGATGGCAACCGGACGTTCGGACTATCCGAATCAGATTAACAATGTAATCGGTTTCCCCTATATCTTCCGTGGCGCGCTCGACACTCAGGCAAAGGCCATCAACGAGGAAATGAAAATTGCCGCCGTACACGCCATCGCCAACCTGGCAAAACAGCCCGTGCCCGATGTTGTGAACGAGGCTTACCACGTAAACAACTTCAGTTTCGGCCCTGAATACTTCATCCCGAAACCGGTTGACCCGCGTCTTATCACCGAAGTTTCCTGCGCCGTAGCACGTGCAGCCATGGAAAGCGGTGTAGCCCGCAAGAACATCGAAGACTGGGATGCTTACTGTGTACAACTCCGCGAACTCATGGGTTACGAAAGCAAACTCACCCGCCAGCTTTACGACACCGCCCGCCGCAACCCGCAACGTGTGGTATTTGCCGAAGGTTCCCACCCCAATATGCTGAAAGCAGCCGTAGAAGCCAAAGCCGAAGGTATCTGCCATCCTATCGTTTTAGGTAACGACGAGACCATCGAGAAACTGGCAAAGGAACTCGACCTCAGCCTGGAAGGCATCGAAATCGTAAACCTGCGCCATCCGAACGAAGCAGCACGCCGCGAACGTTATGCCCGCATCCTTTCTGAAAAACGTGCCCGCCAGGGTGCCACCTACGAGGAAGCCAACGACAAGATGTTCGAACGCAATTACTTCGGTATGATGATGGTGGAAACAGGCGATGCGGATGCATTCATCACCGGTCTTTATACGAAGTACAGCAACACCATCAAGGTAGCCAAGGAAGTTATCGGCATACAACCGCAATACAAGCATTTCGGTACGATGCACATCCTGAACTCCAAGAAAGGTACGTATTTCCTTGCCGACACGCTAATCAACCGTCATCCCAATGCCGAAACACTGATTGACATTGCCAAACTGTCGGAGCATACCGTGCGTTTCTTCAACCATACCCCGGTAATGGCCATGCTGAGTTACTCCAACTTTGGCGCAGACACCGAAGGCAGTCCGGTAAGCGTACACGAAGCCGTAGAGTACATGCAGCAGAACTATCCCGACCTCGCCATTGACGGTGAGATGCAGGTGAACTTCGCCATGGACCGCAAGATGCGCGACGCCAAATATCCTTTCACCCGCTTGAAAGGCAAGGATGTGAACACCCTCGTATTCCCGAACCTGAGCTCTGCCAACTCCGCATACAAACTGTTGCAAGCCATGAATACGGAAATGGAGCTAATCGGCCCGATACAAATGGGACTGAACAAGCCTATCCACTTCACCGACTTCGAAAGTTCCGTGCGCGACATCGTAAATATCACCGCAGTAGCCGTTATCGATGCTATCGTGGACAAAAAGAAAGCAGGTAAATGAGACGTCCGTTATCGAAATCACAAAGTGTTTGCATTGTGCTGCTTTGGGCAGCACTTTGCTACATAGTTCTGACTACTGTCGAACGAATTGATGGACCAGTCATTATGACGCTTATCATTTCGGCAGCGTTAGTGTTCATTCCGGTAATAAAATCATTAAAGAGAGGATAAATAATGTCTTTTTATTCCTTTTTGCGGTAGAAAACAATAAAAATGTTGTTTTCTACCGCATTTTCTTTATAAATTGTTTGTTTGTCTCATTTTTATGTGTACTTTTGCAACCGCAACAGAGAAAAAGGGAAACGAGATACGAGGAAACAAGTTACAAGGAATTCCCTGCGGCAGCGCAAATGCCTTATCAACTGAACCCCTCGTCAACTTGTCAACTGAACTCTCGTCAACTGAAAAATAACCAATAAAAGAAATAGATTATGAACGCAGCTAAGGTATTAGAAGATTTGAAGAGACGGTTCCCCAACGAACCAGAGTATCATCAGGCAGTGGAAGAAGTACTTTCTACAATTGAAGAAGAGTACAACAAACACCCAGAGTTTGACAAAGTCAATCTGATTGAACGTCTTTGCATCCCCGACCGTGTTTACCAGTTCCGCGTGACTTGGATGGACGATAAGGGTAACATTCAGACCAACATGGGTTACCGCGTTCAACACAACAACGCTATCGGCCCGTACAAAGGTGGTATTCGTTTCCACGCTTCTGTAAACCTTTCAATCCTGAAATTCCTTGCTTTCGAGCAGACTTTCAAAAACTCACTGACTACGCTGCCTATGGGTGGTGGTAAAGGCGGTTCCGACTTCTCTCCGCGCGGTAAATCCAATGCTGAAGTAATGCGTTTCGTACAAGCATTCATGCTGGAATTGTGGCGTCACATCGGTCCTGAGACTGACGTTCCTGCCGGTGACATCGGTGTAGGCGGTCGTGAAGTAGGTTTCATGTTCGGTATGTACAAGAAGCTGACTCGTGAATTTACCGGTACATTCACAGGTAAAGGTCGCGAATTCGGTGGTTCACTGATTCGTCCTGAGGCTACAGGTTACGGTAACATCTACTTCCTGATGGAAATGCTGAAAACTAAGGGTACTGACCTGAAAGGTAAAACCTGCCTGATCTCAGGTTCCGGTAACGTAGCTCAATATACCGCTGAAAAAGTTCTCGAACTGGGTGGTAAAGTTCTGACAATGTCCGACTCTGACGGTTATGTTTACGACCCGGCAGGTATCGACCGCGAGAAACTGGATTACATCATGGAATTGAAGAACCTCTACCGTGGACGTATCCGCGAATATGCAGAGCAATATCCGGGTGTTAAGTATGTAGAAGGAGCTAAACCTTGGGGTGAAAAAGCTGACATCGCTCTGCCTTCTGCAACTCAGAACGAACTGAACGGTGACCACGCTCGCCAGTTAGTAGCAAACGGCTGTATGGCTGTATCCGAAGGTGCTAACATGCCTTCTACTCCGGAAGCTATCAAAGTATTCCAGGATGCCAAGATTCTGTATGCCCCGGGTAAGGCTGCCAATGCAGGTGGTGTATCAGTATCCGGTCTTGAAATGACTCAGAACTCTATCAAACTGAGCTGGAGTTCTGAAGAGGTAGACGAGAAACTGAAGAGCATCATGAAGAACATTCACGAAGCCTGCGTACAGTATGGTACTGAAGCTGATGGTTATGTGAACTACGTGAAAGGTGCTAACGTTGCCGGATTCATGAAGGTGGCAAAAGCTATGATGGCACAAGGTATCGTGTAAGAAAGCTATAGTTGTTATATATTGGGAATCCCCTTTGCACTCGGTGTGAAGGGGATTTTCTTTATAACTCATCGTCATTTTCTTCATCAGCTTAGACTTCATCCTTAAATCCGTTTTTTTACTACTTCAATGTCGCAATCAATACTATCGGATTACTTTCCTCGCCAACATTTTCCAGAGCCTCAACAAGTTCTTTCTTTTTAGCTTCATCCTTTGCCTTGGTGGCTTTTATCCGACCTATATCAATCCAGTTATCTTCACTAAAAGGTTCCAGCACATCTATCCAATACTTACCGGCAGAACGATAATCAACTGTAAATTCACCTCCCAACAAGTCATTATCCAAAACAAAAGGACGTTCTATACGCCGTAAAGGTATGTTGAACCAGGGCACTTGGCGTTCTCTAATTTTGCCTTGTCGCTTTTGCTCCCTCACTGTTCCATCTTGTTTGTTGTAGCAATAAGTCAGTACCTTATCCCCTTTGCTCCCCACCAAATAGACATAATCTTTGCTTGGATAATAAGAGCTGATAGAGAAGTAATCGAAGGCTTTTCTTTCTCTAAACCATAAATGAGTCTGCTCGTAATCTTCTTTTTCTTCTTTTGTAAAGATAGAATATTGAGGACTCAAACTTTCATGAGTGACGTCATATCGATAGATAGTATCAGTATCGGGATATTTAAGGGTTAATTGGCTACCATAAGTATCTATATTGGTCAGATACTCTTTCCAATAATTAGCAAAATAATTCATCTGAGCGCAATTCTTAATGATACCTTCTTCTCTACCCTTATGAACCGGATTCTTGAACATCTTTTTTAAATGAAAGCAACTGTCTACCAGTGCAAAAGACCATAAAGAGTCTTTGGGTACCGGTCTGTACAATGCTATGTTTTGTGCAATGAAAAAGTTGTTTTCGAACAGTACATGTTGCGTATAAGCTGCTGCAAATTTATTATAGTGATTATACCCTATAACGTTTCTCTTAAAGTTCCCTTCAAAATCATACACCAGAATGCCTCCACCTACAATATAGACTTCTACGTAGAATACGATTATCTTTATAATGCGCTATCCAAATATCATGATCTGTTACTTGCACCAGATGAATGCCTGCTGTCAGCGCCTCATTGGTTGCCTCCAAACACACAAACTCTACTTTAGCAACGGCATCGCTCAACGGCAGTGAAGAAGCATCCGATACATTTTCGGACAAATTAATCACAGCAACACCATTGGTTTCGGTAGTCGAAGTTTGTTGTTTCTTACCGGGTGTACAACTTATTAGTGCACAGATTAATAACAAAGGAATGTATTTCATAATACACAGGTATTAATTGGTTCTTTACATGATGTGCTTCACCTTATTATATCTATAGAATGCTCCATTTGCATATTCTTTCAAACTCCTTTCTACAAAGGAACAAATTAATTAGGAGAATTCGCAAATATATGAAGTGAATTTTAGCCTGCCTTTTGCATGCCTTTCCAAAGATAATCCCTATTTTTGCAACAATAGCTTTATTCTTTAATATATTATGCCAGTAACAGAAGAAGAATTAAAAACGATATTTGCATCCTCATGCATCGAGTCAGCTGCCCGTGCTATTGGATGTCCGGCATCAGAAATGTATTTGCGCATGAAGCGCATCAATCTGATTGAAAACTATATTTGGGAGTTTTATGATGTACTTCACACCCAAAGCCGGGTATATGTAACAGAAGATATCCTGAAAACATTGGATATTTGGGAAAAGAAAGCTGGAATAAATCACTAATTCAAAAGAAAAATATATGCTCACTGTTTATCACGGCTCAATTACTAAAGTGGATTATCCAATTGCTAAAGCCGGACGAGAGAATCTTGATTTCGGCCAAGGTTTTTATATCACCAACATAAGAGAGCAAGCGGAAAGATGGGCCTTTCGCATAGGCAGACAACTACAAGAATCCCCTATACTCAATATTTACGAGCTTGATATAGAACGCATAGAAAAGGAATACCGCTATCTAAAATTTAAGAAATACGACCAACAATGGCTTGAGTTTATTGTAAAAAGCCGCAAAGGCGAAAAACCATGGGCAACATACGACATTGTGGAAGGCGGCGTGGCAAACGACCGCGTCATTGATACAGTAGAAGCCTATATAAACGGCATGATGACTGTAGAGATGGCATTAGGGCAATTAGCGCAACACCAGCCTAACAACCAATTTTGTCTGTTAAGCCAATTACTAATAGACGAATGCCTACATTTTGTTTCCATTGAACAATTAAACCCCTAAATATATGTTGAGTGACCTTCTTATGTGGAACAAAATCGGAAGAATCGTAATGCGACTTTCCGAGAAGCTGGAGATTTCTCCATTGCGTGCTTTAGATGTTTTCTATACATCAACGGTTTGCAACCGCCTGCATGACCCTGAAACCGAACTCTATACTTTCAGTGATGCCTATATTGTAGATGAAATCATTATGGAAATCCGCAACAATTGATACTCTCTATATACGATAAGCCTATTATAACGAGATTGTCCTGCCGGCTCCCGCCACTGCCATAAAACTAATATCAAACCTACTAAGAACTAATCCCCGCAACGCAAGGAACTAATTTCTTATTAACTAAAAACTATTCATACATCAATTGTTGTAAGAAAATTCTATAATTATTGTAAGGGAATAGAACAATTATTGTAAGAAACTACTATATTTGTAGTACGAATATTTTTTAGTATGAAAAATATTAGTTCGTAGCACATCCGACATTAGTTTCTTGCAGTTCCGGTGCCAGTTTGTTTCTACGGAAGTATAAACCTCTTAAAACATATATTATGAGTACTTACTATGACCTCTACGAAACACCGGATCCCAGTGGCGAAGGAAAGAAAAAACCGTTGCACGCACGTGTGCGCTCTAAAGGCACCATTACGGCAAAAGAATTTCAGGAACGAATGGTGAAAGAGCAGCACATGCCGCACGCCATGATAGTGGGCATCATGCAAGCCATCAGCAATGCACTGGGCGACTGGCTTGCCGACGGCTACAATGTGGAATTGGACGAACTGGGTTACTTCAGCACTACGCTGAAATGCACGCGGACCGCCATGAACAAGAAAGATATTCGTGCCGAGTCCGTACGGTTTGAAACCGTGAAGTTCCGCCCAAGCAAAACCTTCAAAAAGTACGTTAGGTATCAAATGCATTTGGAAAGGCTGGACAAGAAGATGACGACAAAGAAACCGGCAGTAGCCCCGGAAAAAAGAAAAGAGATGATGCTGAAATTCCTGGAAGCAAATGTCTGCATCACACGCGCCGAATACTCCCGCCTGACGAATATAACGGACCGCCGTGCCAGTTGTGACTTACAAGAATATTTAGCAGAAGGCATTATTCGCAAACGGGGCGGAGGACGTTCAGTAGTTTATATAAAGAGGAATCAAGAATAAGCCATACTCCTTTCAGCGGGAAAACGCAGAAAGCAATGCCTCGTAAACCGCCGGATGGAGGAAGTAACGAACATCTTTCCCTTCCTCCATCGCTCGGCGAATAAAGGTAGAACTAATTTCGAAAGTAGGCGAAGAAACTACTTTCACATTCTCCGGAAGGGAATCGGAAGAAACCGGATAACCGGGACGGGGATACACAAGAATATGGTTTTCAACAAGAATACGCTCCGACTGATACCAACAGGGAAAGAGCACCCAGTTATCCGAACCGATAATCAAATAAAATTCCCGGTCGGGATAGGTTTCTTTCAGTTTATCCAGCGTATGGATGGTATAGGACGGACGGGACAGATTAAACTCAATATCAGAAGCCTTAAACTTGGGATACCCCTCAATGGCAAGTTGAACCAACTTCAAACGGAAGGCATCATCCATCAATTCATCTTCTTCCTTCAACGGATTATGAGGGGTTACGAGAAACCATACTTCATCCAGCCCTTCATACTCGCAAAGATAATTGGCAAGGGCAAGATGTCCGATATGTACCGGATTGAAGGAGCCGCTGAAGATACCTGTTTTCATTCTATTGTTTTCATACGTTTCCAGCAAGTATAAACATTGATGCAACTTGAAAGCAGCACCACAGACATACCAATAATGATTGTCCATTGCAGGTAATACAAAGCGATCAATCCAGACACAAGAGAAACTAGTGCCAAGAGAATGTTGAGAATCAACAATGCTTTGTTCTGCTTGGGAGAAACAGGTTTCGGGGTATACATAGGAACCAATTATTCAGACAAAAACTCTGTAATAACCTGCAAAGCTTCCGCCTTTGCCTTCTCCAAATCATCATTTACAATGACTTTATCGAACTTAGGGGCAAACGTCAGTTCATATTCCGCCTTGGCAACGCGGGCTTCTATCACTTCGGGAGCATCCGTTCCACGTCCTACCAGACGTTTACGAAGTTCCTCTACCGAAGGAGGCTGAATGAATACCGACAGAGCACGGTCGCCATAAAACTTTTTTATATTGCAGCCACCTACAACGTCCACATCAAAAACCACATTTTGTCCGGCAGCCAACTGAGCTTCTACCTGAGACTTCAATGTACCGTAGTAACGGTCCTTGTACACTTCTTCATATTCCAGAAACTCATCATTGGCAATGCGAGTACGGAATTCTTCGGGAGAAAGAAAGAAGTACTCCACTCCATGCTGTTCTGTTCCGCGTGGCGGACGACTGGTAGCAGAACAAGAAAAAGCCAGATTCAGGTTCTGCTCCAACAAATTGTTGATAATGGTTGATTTCCCTGACCCTGAAGGGGCTGAGAAGATAATAAGTTTAGCCATATTGAAATAGTAATTACATCACGTTCAATACCTGTTCTTTGATTTGTTCCAGCTCATCCTTCATCTGCACTACAATCTTCTGCATCTCAGCATGATTGGACTTGCTTCCCAACGTATTGATTTCACGTCCCATTTCCTGGGCAATGAAACCCAACTTCTTACCTTGTCCGCTTCCATCCTCCATAGTATTAATGAAGTATTTCAAGTGGTTGCTCAGGCGTTGTTTTTCTTCGTTGATATCCAGTTTCTCAATGTAATAGATGAGTTCCTGCTCCAGACGGTTCTTGTCATAGTCCACGCTGATGGTCTTTTCCAAAGCATCCGTGATGCGTTCTTTGATTTTCTCTACACGCTCTTTTTCGTACGGATCAACAGAAGTCAGCAACTTGGCAATATTGGAAATCTTTTCGCGGAACTTCTTCTCTAAAGCCGCGCCTTCCTGTATACGGAATTCAACCAGATTTTGGATAGCCTGAAGTACAGTGGCATGAACAGCTTTCCATTCTTCCTCGCTTAGTTCCTGAATATCGTTCTTTGTCATCACGTCCGGCATGCGGAGCAAAGTAGAGAACCAGTCTTCAGGTGCAGGGATGCCTGTCGTTTCGGAGATGGTGCGAATCCGTTCGTAATACGCCACTACCACATCCTGATTAATGGGAGTAACCAGTTCACAGGCATCTTTTTTATCAATCCACAGACTGAAATCTACTTTACCACGTTCCAGTGCCTTAGCAATTTCATTACGGATTTCTATTTCTTTTTCCCGGTAGAGGGGAGCGATGCGGGTTGACAGATCCATCGCTTTACTATTGAGCGATTTGATTTCTACATTGATTTTCTTATCGGACAGTTCAGCGGTCGCTTTACCGTATCCGGTCATGGATTGTATCATAAGATTCTTTAGTTTTCCGCAAAATTACATGAATATTTTCATTAGTGAAAATTATTCAAGAAATAAGTGACGTGTTTACCGCTTACTCTTTACTCCAAATACGTGTGTTCAAGTTCAGTTCATCTACAATTTCCAGTAAGGATTGGAGCACTGCAAAGTCCGATTTAAGGATGCTCATATCGTTCAAAGAACTCCACACATCTGCTTCAAACCGGTTCTTTGAATCCGGAATGGCGACCAGAATCGTAGAATTCCGGAAACTGATGGTAATTCCTTTCTTAAAATTGCTGTCCAACTTCAACATTCTTTCCATCATGGAAGGGGTAATCAGATAGCGGGCCTCAATCTGGTTCGTGGAAAAGACATCAAAGACTTTTTCAAAATCGGGACTTTCCATTTTCACTCTCGAAGCTCCCATCTTAATCTTGAAAAAGCTGTCCCGCAAAACGGTCGTTTCTCCCTGAAATTCCTTATGAAAGTCAGCAATGAAAAGAAATCCTTTGAAAATATCTTCCCAATAATACTGCACTCCATTCTTGGTAGAACGAGCTCTGCGCTCTTCAGCATGTACTTCGGAACAGATAAAGCTGGTTTTATCCAGACATCCTTCTATCAGATCTTCGGCATGATAACGGTCGGGAGAAGTAAACAGTCCGCTATTTCTAAAAAGATCCTCACTCACTCCGTCATTCGGAGAATAGGTCGCATTCGGACAAAAGACATGGATTATTTCATCT
>ENA-OZHU01000980-OZHU01000980.1-human-gut-metagenome-genome-assembly--contig:-NODE-980-length-16460-cov-39.238647_pt1 | contig 16460 bp, 12 predicted proteins | sample MGYA00244054_ERZ653700 | MGnify/ENA primary metagenome ERZ653700 (study PRJEB26926, sample SAMN06165279) | human gut metagenome | biome: ENVO:00009003; feature: ENVO:2100002; material: ENVO:00002003...
CGCAACAGCCAGAGATGAACTTGAAAAAAACAAGGATTCCATGAACGAACTTGAGTGGATCGGAAAAAATTTATAAAGCACACACCAAATTCCAGTTTGTAGACCTAAAACAGAATACACTTCCTTACATAGCAGTCATGCGCTTCGGTGCCTGGCTGCTAATTTTTTGCGAAAGGAGCAGTATCGAATGAAGCTTGTATTAGCGGAAAAGCCCTCAGTTGCCATGAGTCTCTCGAAGGTGATTGGGGCAAATCAGCGCGGGGACGGTTATATGGAGGGCAATGGCTACCTTGTCAGCTGGTGTGTGGGGCATCTGGTGGAACTTTCCCAGCCGGAAGCCTATGATGAGAAGTATGCCAAGTGGAGGTATGATGATCTTCCGATTTTGCCGGAACATTGGCAGTATCAGGTATCTGCCAGTACGAAAAAGCAGTTTGGTATCCTGAAAAAGCTCATGCAGCGGAAGGATGTAGAGAGTCTGATCTGTGCAACCGATGCAGGCCGTGAGGGAGAACTGATTTTCCGACTGGTTTACCATCAGTGCGGCTGCAAAAAGTCGGTGGAACGTTTGTGGATTTCCTCGATGGAGGACAGTGCTATCCGGGAAGGCTTTCAGAAGCTCAGACCGGGAACTGAATATGATGCCTTATATGAGGCGGCTTTATGCCGGGAGCGAGCTGACTGGATTGTCGGAATCAACGCCACCCGGCTTTTTTCATGCCTGTATGGGCAGACCCTGAATGTGGGGCGCGTGATGACACCAACACTTGCGATGGTGGTCATGCGGGATGCAGCAATCCGGGCTTTCAAGCCAGAGCCGTTCTACTCGGCAGAATTGAAATTTCGGGATTTTCAAGCAGGCGGTGAGCGGATGAAAGAAAAAGCAGAAGCAGAAAAACTGGTGGCAGAGTGCTGTCAGGCAGGTAGTGCCATCATTACCAAGGTGGAGCAGAAAGAAAAATCAGAGAAGCCCCCAGCTCTCTTTGATCTGACATCGCTTCAGCGAGAAGCAAACCGGCAGCTGGGATTCACTGCCCAGCAGACCCTGGATTATACGCAGGCTCTGTACGAGAAGAAACTCGTGACCTATCCCCGTACCGACAGCCGGTATCTGACGGATGATATGGCACCGCTGGTGCCGGAACTTGTTTCCGTGATTCAGCAGAGCTTTCAGATTCAGCCGGATGCACCGGCACTGGTGAATGCAGCACAGGTCGTCAATTCCAAGAAAGTCACCGATCACCATGCCATAATCCCCACAAAAACAGCGGCGGGTTATGACATTTCCTCTCTTCCCAGTGGAGAACAGGCGATTCTTACCATGCTGGCGGTGCGGCTGATTTGTGCGGTAGGAACTCCCTGCCGCTATGCAGAAACCATAGTAGAAGCCGAGTGCGCCGGTCAGAAGTTCCGAACGAAAGGCAAAACAGTCACGGATATGGGCTGGAGACAGTATGCAGGAAAGCCGGTTGAAGAGACTGAGAAGAATGCAGAGGCAAGTGAACTTCCGATACTTTCGGAAGGCATGACACTGGAACTTGCCGGTGTCGATCTGAAAGAAGGCAAGACCAGCCCACCCAAGAGGTTTACCGAAGATCTTCTGCTTTCAGCGATGGAAAGTGCCAGCTCGGATGAATTTCCGGCCGGTGTAGAGCGAAAAGGCATCGGCACACCGGCTACACGCGCTGCTATTATCGAAAAATTGGTACAGAAAGGCTTTATCGAGCGCAGGGGCGATAAGAGAACGAAATACCTTTGCTCTACGGATAAGGGAAATGCGCTGGTGACGGTGGTGCCGGAACAGATTCAGTCCCCATCCATGACGGCAGACTGGGAGGAAAAACTGCTGAAAATAGAACACGGCGAGTACGACAGCGATGCCTTTATGGGCGAAATCAGCAGCATGGTCAGCGGACTTGTTAAAACCTACGAGGCTGTAAAAGGTGCTGATGTGCTGATGCAGCCGGAACGGAAAGTCATTGGTTCCTGCCCGGCCTGCGGCAATGATGTCTGTGAAACGGCAAAGGGATGGTTTTGCAGGGATAAGGGCTGTAAATTTGCGCTCTGGAAGGAAAACAGGTTCTTTCAGACACTGGGAAAGCAGATGACAGAGGAACTGGCAAGCCAACTGGTAAATCAGGGGAAAGCACGACTTACCCATTGCTATTCCAAGAAGTCTGGACGTTACTATGACACAACCGTTCGTGTAGAGACTGGCGAGGACGGTGCAGCAGCATTTAAGCTGGAGTTTGGAGGTAAAAAATGAGCATGAAAATGATGAATGCAGCTTATCTGGTGGATAATGTCGCTCTGCTTTCCTTGCAGGAAAAGCAGGACGGCGTGGAATTCCACTGCTTTGATATGAACAGTAAGGTGCAGACCGCCGAAGGATGTATTGGCTGGGATGTGTTGGATAAACAGCCGTTTTCTACGCTGGAAGAAAGCGCGAGGATGGCGGCACTCCAGAAGATTCCCCAGCTTGACGGTCTTGCCGTTGCGCCGGTAGCCCCGGAGATGTTGGAGCAGATGCGAGGCGGCAGAAAGGTTCTTTGGCAGATGAAAAAGGCTGATCCTGAGCTGGAGAATGCTAAAAATATCCGGTTTATCACCAGCAACTACGAGGATCGGTTCAAAATCCCGGATGGCAGTGCGGTGGAGGTCGAGTATCCGAATCGAAAATTCTCAGCCCGCTGCGAATATATGGACGAATATCATCTGCGCCTTGGGTATGATGTTCTGCACATCTGCCAGCTGGCAGAAATGTTGGAACGCGGCGGCGGTACATGCCGTCCGGAGCCGCTGATTATGGAAGAGCGCAGTGCATGGGATTTGGGAAGCAAGGGCTTTCTTGCCATTCAGACCTGTGAGGACGGTTACGACTATACCTTATATCATAAGGACTTCATGGAAATTGACGGCGGCCAGATCGACAACCCGGAAATCAGCATGAATGCAGCCAGAGACCAGATTCTCTCGGATTATGGGTTCGGTGGCCGTACCATGACGCGGATTGACTATGATGAACTTTGTGATCGTGCAGAGAATGCAGAAATCAGCAGACGGGAATCTGTGCTGGGTAAACTCTCGGATTTATCGTCCAAAACGGATACGCCGGTGAAAGCTGCCAAGGCGAAGGAGGCGGAGCGATGAAGTACAAGCTTACGAAGGCGGAGCAGGAAACCGTCATCAATTTTGACAATGAACTGGATACCGCCAGTATTTACACCCATGACAGCCGCCTGATTAAGAAGCTTCGAGAACTGCGAAAACAGTATCCGGAGCAGTTTATTTTGGAGCACCGGGAGCATGGGTCGGTCACTTATACGATTCCGAAGCGCTGTGTCGGTATCCGACCGCCTTATAGTGAAAAGCGGCGGGAACAGCAGCGACGGGAAGCAAAGGAAAACGGCCTGCCGTTTATGGAGAAGGGAGAAATGAATGATGGCAAGAATTGAAAAATGGGATGAAGTGCATGGAACGCAGGCACCGGACGAAAGAATGATGGCATTTCTCGACAGTGCCACTGACCAGTATGCAATTTTGCAGCTTCGCCGCAGCGAGGATACGGTATATGAACGCTTTTCGTCTATGCGCGAACTGGAACGGATGGGGCTGGAGCCTGATATTGACCATTATGAGGTGGTGTATACGGCTCCGCTTCTTCCCTACAAGGATCAGAATACGATGTTGGAGGAATTGTATGCGAAATTCAATGTTTCCCGCCCTGATGATTTTACTGGGCATAGTCTTTCTGTGTCTGACATCGTGGCTTTACGGGAGAATGGTGTTGTAAGCTGTCACTATGTGGATTCCATCGGATTCAAGGAACTGCCCGGATTTTTGAAACCGGAGAATTACCTGAAAGCCGCAGAAATGGCAATGGAAGACGATTACGGTATGATTGATGGCGTGATCAATAACGGAAAGAAGGAAGAACCGGTGGAGAAAGCATCGGTTCTGGATCAGCTGAAGGAAAAGCAGGAGGCGGTGCCGCCTGCATCGCCTCGCAGGTGCTGCGAAGAAAAGGAGTTATAAATGCGTTTTACGGATGACGAATGGATGCTCATGATGCTTTACAGCCCTGGCACACGAACAGGGCTGATCGAAGAGCTTCAAAAGATGCAGAAAAGTCTGACCGGCAGAGACAGAAACCTGCGCAGGTGGACGGCCTCGCTGCTTGCGAAACTGGCAGAGATGACGGATGCAGAATATGAGGCACTGGATTTGTATCCGGACGAATAAAGGAGAGGAGGAATAATACAGATGATGACGAAAACGGCTTATTATATGCAGATGGCGCAGGAAGCAGCGGCGCAGATCACTGGCAGCAAAGAGCAGTGGACTGCGTTTTTGACCACATCCGCACGGCTTTATAAGTATCCCTTTGCGGAGCAGCTGATGATCTATAAGCAGAGACCGGAAGCAACGGCCTGTGCAGAGTACGATCTCTGGAATGACCGGATGAACCGCTATGTAAAGCGTGGCTCCAAGGGCATTGCTCTTTTGGACATGCGCGGCGAGCAGCCGAGACTTCGGTATGTATTTGATGTGGCAGATACCGGAGAACGGAAGAATTCCCGTCCGGTACAGCTCTGGAAAATGAATGCGGAGCATGAGCAGCCGATCATTCGAGCAATGGATGCAGCGTTTGATGTGCCTGCCGGTGCCGGGTCTCTGGAAAATCATATCATGGAAGCAGCGGAACGCCTTGCAAGGGATTACTGGGAGGAAAACCGCAGGCAGATCAGCGACATCGTTGCAGATTCCTATCTGGAAGGGTATGATGAACTCAACATCGGGGCTTCCTTTAAGAGAGCTGCCGCTGTCAGCATCGCATATTCCGTCTTTACCCGGACGGTTGGCAATGCAGATGACTATTTTGAACACGAGGATTTTCTGGACATCTTTGATTTTAATACGCAGGCTGCCGCCAATGTGCTGGGAACTGCGGTCAGCGAAATGTCCAGCCAGATCTTCCGGGAAATTGAACGCACGATCCGAACCTATGAAAGAGATAAACAGGCAGAAAGGAGCCAAAACTATGATGGAGCTGAATTACACGAAGAACGGCGATTACCTGATTCCGGACATCCAGTTGTCGGTGCAGGAACAGAAGCCGCTGGGCAAGTTCGGGAGGATGCGCAGAGCGTTCCTGCAGGAGAACAACACGCTGCTGTACAATCACCTGATCCTGACCGAGAAACTGTACCCGCACCTGTGGGAGATTCAGGAGACCGCGACCGCACGGATGGAGCAGATGATGGCGGAGCTTCTGAAAGCGAATCCGGCACCGGACAAGAAATCGAACCAGATGGCTTGGGTGCAGCACATGAACATGCTGAAATCGCAGGCAGAGGAAGTCATTCTGACGGAACTTATCAACAGCTAAATTTTATGAGCCTGTTTCAGTCCGAAGCAGAGCAGATTCAGAAAATTGATGCGGCGGCAGAAAATGCAGCCAGAGAAGCGGAGAGCGAAAAGCCCTCCGCTTTTGTCATTTCTGAGGATGAAATCGACCGGATGCTGCGGACAGGCTCCAATTTTGAGGGCGGAAAAATCCGTATTTATGCGCTGTATCAGCAGCAAGGGGACGCAAAAGAACGAGCTGCATTTCTGAAAGCGGAATATGGTATCGGTGGTCACAGCTATACCTTTATGGATGGCAGTCGCGGTTTTGCGGATTATGACGGGAAAGGCATTCTGCTTCGCAATTATGGTCATGACCGGGAAGTACGCCTCACATGGTCGGCGGTGGATAAGCGGTTAGACCGGCTTGTGGAAAATGGTCAGTACCTGACTGCTCTGGAAATGGAAGAGTATCGAAAGCTGGAGCAGGAATACGGCGCGCCGCTTCCTATGCCGACTGCTGCCCATGTCTTTCCTCCAACGCCACCGGAACACTACGATACTGGAAATGAGCATGTGGACAACATGCTGAATACGGCTGCGGATGTCTATGCCCGGAGTGAACTGGCGGCACCCCAGCGTTTTACCGTGATGGAGACAGACGATGGCTATGCGGTCTGGGATGATATTCAGGACGGCATTCATGTAGAGCCGGATGGTGTCAGCGAGGAGTTTACCAGCGAATGGGAGGCAGAGACCTACCGTCAGCAACTGATTAAAAAAGTCCAGGAACGGGAGGCCAAAGACTGGCTCTATGTTGAGCAGAGTAAACAGAATTTGCAGCAGGACATTCCATTCCCGGATGTGGAATCCGAAGAAGCACCGGAAGCGGTTCACGCAGAGGCAGATCCTCTGGTGCTGGAAATGCAGGAACACGCCAGAGAACTTGCCAGAGAGTCAGGCTATGCACCGAATGAACGATTTGTGGTCACGATGACCGGCGAGAATTTCCCGGATTCTAAGGATGCGTTTGCCATCTGGGATTATGTTAAAGAAGAGTATTACGGATATTCGGACGGAAAAGTGCAGACATTTGCCGATTATGTGAGTGCGTCAGAGGCGTTGCAGGAGATTCGCGGCAGGAATATGGAGGCTGAAAAAGAGCCTGCGACTGTGCAGCCAGAACCGGCAGCTCCGGTGCAGCCGGATTATCGTGTCGGTGATACGCTGTATCTGGACGGAAAGGCATTTACGATTGAAAAAGTCGGGCTTTTCGACGTGGAGCTTCGGGACCCGGATTCCGTGTATCCGATCTTCCGCTCGGAAAGCAAGGAGAATCTGGCAAGACTTTTGGGGCATGAGGAAAATGTTCACCTGCATAATCTGGTGGTTGATCTGAATCCCGGCAGAGAAAAGCAAAGTGAGGAACAAAAATCGGTAATTCCAGAGACAGAGCCGGAGAACACTCATGCAGAAAACTATCGCATCAACAGCTTTCACCTCGGCGAAGGCAGTCCTAAGCAGAAATTCCGTGCCAACATGGATGCCATCTACACGCTGAAAGCCTTAGAAAATCAGCATAGGGATGCGACACCGGAGGAACAGGAAACGCTGGCCAATTATGCTGGCTGGGGTGGGCTGGCAGATGCCTTTGACGCAGAGAAAACTGCCTGGACAGGCGAATATAAGGAGCTGAAAGCAGCTCTTACGGAAGAAGAATATGCCGCAGCCAGGGCTTCGACTCTGAATGCGCATTACACCAGCCCTACCGTGATCCGTGCAATCTATGAGGCATTGGACGGTATGGGATTTGAGAAAGGTAATATTCTGGAACCGTCGATGGGTGTCGGCAACTTCTTCGGTATGCTGCCGGATTCCATGCTGGAAAGCAGACTGTATGGTGTGGAACTGGATTCCATCACAGGGCGAATTGCGCAGAAGCTGTATCCGCAGGCAGAAATCAAGGTGGCAGGTTTTGAAACCACCGACCGCCGCGATTTCTATGATCTGGCCGTGGGCAATGTGCCATTTGGCAACTACCGTGTCAGCGATAAGCCATATGATAAACTCGGATTTTCTATCCACAACTATTTCTTTGCCAAGGCACTGGATCAGGTTCGGCCCGGTGGTATCGTGGCCTTTGTTACCAGCCGCTATACGATGGATTCCAAAAATCCGGACGCACGAAAGTATCTGGCGCAGCGGGCAGAATTGCTGGGAGCTATCCGACTTCCCAACAACGCATTCCGTGCCAATGCCGGTACGGATGTGGTGTCGGATATCATTTTCCTGCAAAAGAGAGACCATCCCATTGATATCGAATCGGATTGGGTGCATCTGGGGCTGACATCGGAGGGTATTACCCTCAACGGCTACTTTGTTGACCACCCGGAAATGGTGCTGGGTGAGATTACAACGGAAAGTACCCAGTACGGCAAGGAAGAATGTACGGTCATTCCGATTCCAGGTGCGGATCTGGGAGACCAGCTGCATGAGGCGGTGCAGCACATCGGCGGTCATTATGAAGCACAGGAGCTGGCACCGGAGGAGGAGTTGTCCTTGCAGGGCGAAACTATTCCGGCAGACCCCAATGTCAAGAACTTCTCCTATGCCGTAGTGGATGGGGATGTCTACTTCCGTGAGAACAGCATCATGCGGAAGGCTGACCTTTCTGCGACAGCCACCGGCAGGATCAAAGGCATGGTGGAGCTTCGCACCATTGTGCAGGAACTGATCGACTATCAGTTGAACGATTACCCGGAGGAAGCGATTGCCCAGAAACAGCGGGAACTGAATGTAGCCTATGATCGATTCGCCGATCAGTATGGGCTTATCAATTCCCGTGCAAATGCACAGGCTTTTTCGGAAGATTCGTCTTATTATCTGCTCTGCTCTCTGGAAAATGTGGATGAAAACGGCAGGCTGGAATCCAAGGCGGATATGTTCACCAAACGGACGATTCGACCGGAACGGGCTGTTACCAGCGTGGATACTCCGGCTGAAGCTCTGGCAATCTCCATTGGAGAGCGCGGCAGAGTGGATTTGCCCTATATGTCGGAGCTTTTAGGTACACCAGGGGAATATGAAAAAATCCAGCAGGAACTGCATGGTGTCATTTTCAAAGACCCGATGACGCAGGGCAGCGAGGAAACCGGCTGGGTAACAGCTGATGAATATCTGTCCGGCAATGTCCGGGAAAAGCTCCGCGTGGCAGAGTTGGCTGCGGCCTCTGACCCTGCCTTTGCGGTGAACGCGGAATATTTGAAGAAGGCACAGCCAAAAGACCTGGATGCTTCGGAGATTGATGTGCGTCTTGGTGCCACATGGGTCAATCGGGATTATATCCAGCAGTTTATGGAAGAAACCTTTGAACCGCCGTTCTATCTGCGCCGAAATATTGAAGTGAAATTCTCTCCCATGACGGCAGAATGGCAGATTACCGGCAAGAGTACACCGAGCCGGAACGATGTCCATGCCTATATGACCTACGGCACCAGCCGTGCCAATGCCTACCGGATTTTAGAGGATACGCTGAATCTGCGGGATATTCGTATCTACGATACCGTGGAGGATGCAGACGGTAAGCAAAAGCGAGTTCTGAATAAAAAGGAGACCACCCTCGCCCAGCAGAAACAGCAGGCCATTAAGGATGCGTTCCAGAATTGGGTGTGGAAAGACCCTTATCGCCGTGCGGAACTGGTGGAAAAGTATAACGAGCTGTTCAACAGTACCCGTCCTCGTGAGTACGATGGTTCTCATATCCGCTTTGGCGGCATGAATCCGGAAATCCGGCTGCGTGAACATCAGCAGAATGCCATTGCTCATGTGCTGTACGGCGGCAATACGCTGCTGGCCCACGAGGTAGGTGCCGGTAAGACCTTCGAGATGGCAGCTTCTGCTATGGAGGCAAAGCGGCTGGGACTGTGCCAGAAATCCATGTTTGTCGTTCCGAATCATTTGACCCTTCAGTGGGCAAACGAGTTCCTACGCCTGTATCCGAGTGCAAAACTGCTGGTGGCAAGCAAAAAGGACTTTGAGACTGCCCGCAGAAAAAAGTTCTGCGCACGAATTGCCACTGGCGATTACGATGCAGTTATCATCGGGCATTCTCAGTTTGAGAAAATCCCGGTGTCCGCAGAACGGCAGGAGCGGATTTTGACTGCCCAGATTGATGAAATCGAAAATGCTATTGCTGAGATGAAATCCCAGAATGGCGAGCGTTTCTCCATCAAACAGATGGAAAAGACCCGGAAAGGATTGGAGGCGAGATTGGAGAAACTCCGGGCAACCGACCGAAAAGACGATGTGATTACCTTTGAGCAGCTGGGCGTAGACCGGCTGTTCGTAGACGAGGCACACGCGTTCAAGAACCTGTTCCTCTACACAAAAATGCGCAATGTTGCGGGCTTGTCCACATCGGAAGCGCAGAAATCTTCGGATATGTTTATGAAGTGCCAATATATGGACGAGCTGACAGGCGGGCGCGGCATCATTTTTGCGACCGGCACCCCGGTCAGCAACAGCATGACGGAGCTTTACACCATGATGCGGTATCTCCAGTACGGCACGTTGCAGCAGAAAGGGCTGACCCATTTCGACAGCTGGGCTTCTACCTTTGGTGAGACCACCACGGCCATTGAGCTGGCACCAGAAGGAACCGGATACCGGGCAAGAACAAGATTTGCAAAATTTTTCAACCTGCCGGAGCTGATGAATATGTTCAAGGAAGTGGCAGATATCAAGACTTCCGATCAGCTGCATCTGCCGGTGCCGGAGGCAAAATTTGAAACCGTGGTGGTGCAGCCTTCGGAGCATCAGCAGGCGATGGTGGCGGAGCTTTCGGAACGGGCGGCGGCTGTGCATTCCGGTGTGGTAGACCCGTCGGTCGATAACATGCTGAAAATAACATCGGATGGCAGAAAGCTGGGACTGGATCAGCGATTGATGAATCCGCTCCTGCCGGATGACCCAAATAGCAAGCTCAACGCCTGTGTGCGGAATGTGCTTCGGATTTATGAGGAAGGACAGTCGGATAAGCTGACCCAGCTGCTGTTCTGCGACCTCAGCACGCCGAAGAACGATGGAACCTTCAATGTCTATGAGGATATCCGCGCCAAACTAATTCAGTCCGGTGTGCTGGAAGAAGAAATCGCATTTATTCATGATGCCGATACTGAGGCAAAAAAGAAAGATTTGTTTGCCAAAGTGCGTACCGGACAGGTACGGGTATTGTTAGGTTCGACACAGAAGATGGGTGCAGGCACGAACGTGCAGGACAGGCTGGTGGCCGTGCATCATCTGGATGTGGGCTGGCGGCCTGCGGATATGACCCAGCGAAATGGTCGTATCATCCGTCAGGGAAACCGAAACAAAGAAGTGCAGATTTATCAGTATGTGACGGAAGGAACTTTTGATGCCTACCTCTATCAGACACTGGAGAATAAGCAGAAATTTATCAGCCAGATCATGACCAGCAAATCTCCGGTACGTTCCTGTGATGATGTAGATGAGCAGGCTCTTTCCTATGCAGAGATCAAGGCACTTTGTGCCGGAGACCCGCAAATCAAGGAGAAAATGGACTTGGATGTAGATGTTGCAAGGCTGAAAGTATTGAAGGCGGATCATCAGAGCCAGCAGTACCGATTGGAAGATAAATTGATGAAATATTTCCCTGCGGAGATTGAGAAAACGCAGGGGTTCATCAAGGGCTTTCAGTCGGATATTCGGACGGTGGCGGCACATCCGCTGCCGGAAGAAGGGTTCTGCGGCATGGAGGTGAATGGCACATGCTTTACTGAAAAAGCCGAGGCCGGTGAAGCAATTCTTGCGGTCTGTAAAGCCAATCAGAGTTTGGAGCCGGTGCCGCTTGGCAGCTATCGCGGTTTCAAGATGGAGTTGTCATATGACAGCTTCCAGAAAGAGTATCAGGTGCTGCTGAAAGGCGAGATGACCCACCGGGTGCCCATCGGAATCAGTGCTGCGGGCAATATCCAGCGTTTGGATAATGCTCTTGCCGGGATTCCTGCAAGGCTGGAGAAGGCGGAACAGCAGCTGGACAATCTTAGGAGCCAGCAGGAAGCTGCGCAGGCCGAGCTTGGAAAGCCGTTCCCCCAGGAGGCAGAACTGGCGGAAAAGAGTGCAAGACTGGCAGAACTGGACGCACTGCTGAATATGGATGACCGTGAAAATGATGATCCAGACCGTGAGAGAACAACGGAAAAGCCGTCTGTCCTGGCAGAGCTGCGTGACCGTGCAGGGCGCATTCCGCCGATGACACATCGAAATGATGAGGAGGTGGCACTATGAGTGTTCGGGAACACTGGATCAATGTCCGGGTAAACCCGGAAGAGCTGGAGAGGATTCGTGAAAAGCAGAAAGAATTGGGGATTCGGAATACCGGTGCCTATATGAGAAAAATGGCGATGGACGGGTACTGCGTAAATCTTGATTTGTCGGATGTGGCGCAGGTATCCACACTTCTTCGCCGATGCAGCAACAACCTGAACCAGTACGCAAAACGCGCCAATGAATCTGGAAGCATCTATGCGGAGGATATCCGGGATTTGCAGAAGCGACTGGATGAACTCTGGGAGATGCAAAAGCTGATCTTAAAGAGGCTTTCTGGTATTCGATGACGGCGCAAACGTGCGGAATTTCTATTGCACATGGCACAGATGAAACAGTCTGTGTCATTACATATTTTTTGCAGGTCTTCCTGTTGACATCGTGGTGTTTGACAAGCGGGTACGATAAAATGAAGATGAAAAGAAAAACGAAGGGGTGAAATCCATGAAGATCGTATGTTTTTTGTTGAAGCTGGTGTTGAAAATCCTGTTGCTGCCGGTTGCGTTTCTGCTGCGATTTCTGTGCTTTATCTGGAATCTGCTGATGCAGCTATCCCTGTGGGTACTTTCGCCGGTTATGCTTTTCGTTCTTGGCTGCGGCATTTATTCTGTGGTTCGGGCGAGCTGGACGGATGTGTTCCTGCTGACCCTGATTGAGATGGGACTGTTCGCAGCTGCGGTTGGAGCGGGCGGCATCATGGAACTGATGGAACGGCTGTGCGAGTGTGTAGAGGATGTTTTGACAATTTGAGTTCAGGAGGGATTCGATGGATATTCAGTTTATGAAAGATTATTATGATTTACGGTACGAGGAAACAGATGGAGAGAATCATTTTGTGGAAGAGACTGCTTATCAGGAAAAACAGTCTGAGCAATCGAAGATGGAAGACCAGCTGATGGAAATGGTGGGCGGCAGCGAATCTAATGTGTGGAAGCTGTACGAAAGCATTATGTGTGTCTATTTCGATATGGAAGAAATCATCAAGCAGGCCGTTTATTTGCAGGGAGCTTATGACCGGGAACGGATGTTAAAATGAGAATAGTAGATTGGTAAGAGCTGCCTTCGGGTAGCTCTTTTTAGATGGAGGAATATGAAAATGGCGGCTACAAGACTAATTGCGCTGCATATCAATAAAGGAAAGACGGTAGCGCAGTGTCTGGCTGACCGTACTGATTATTCTGAGAATGCAGCAAAGACGGAAGATGGAAAATATATCAGCGCGTATGCCTGTGACGCAAAGACCTGTGATGAAGAATTTCTGCTTTCTAAACGGCAGTATGAGCATATCACCGGTAGAACCCAGGCGCATGATGTGATTGCATATCAGATTCGGCAATCCTTTAAGCCCGGAGAGATCACGCCGGAGGAGGCGAATAAGGTTGGGTATGAGACGGCCATGCGATTCACCAAGGGAAAACACGCATTTATCGTGGCTACCCATGTTGATCGTGCGCACATTCATAACCATATTATTTTTAATTCAACTACATTAGACTGCACCAGAAAATTCCGAGATTTTCGCTTATCCGGTCTTGCGCTGGCAAGGCTCAGTGATATCGTCTGCCTGGAACACCGGTTGTCGGTCATTGTCCGAAAGCCCTACGGGGAGCGGAAGAAGAGAACGGAATACCCGGAGAAAAAGTCGCAGCGGGATGAAATCTGTGAGGCCATTGATGCAGCATTGGAAAGAAAGCCAAAAGACTTCCAGGAACTGATTGGAATTTTGCAGGAAGCAGGGTACGAGTATAAAGATGGAAAACAGCCTGCCCTGCGGGGGAAAGGCCATGCCAGATTTGCCCGTTTCCGTTCTCTTGGTAAAGGATATTCGGTTGAAGAACTCTGTGGAGTGATTGCCGGGAATGCGGTTCATAAAAGCAAATTTGCAGAGAAAACCCGCACAAGCGCACGGTCAGCACAGGTGCATCAGAAGGCGGAGCTGTCGTTCCTGATTGATGTCCGTGCCAAAATGCAGGCAGGCAAAGGCGCAGGATATGCGCGTTGGGCGAAAGTTTTTAATCTGAAGCAGATGGCAAAAGCCATGATGTTCATGGAGGAGCATGGAATCAAGAGTTATGCAGAGCTGAAAGAAAAAGCAGATGAAATTTCTGAAAAATGCGCTGCGCTGCTGGAATCTGTAAAGGCAGATGAGGCACGGATGTCGGAAGTGTCGGTGCTGCGGAAGCATCTAATCAATTATGCCAAGACAAAAGATGTTTTTGCCGCGTATAAAGCATCCGGCTACAATCAGGAGTTCTATGAAGCGCATCGGGATACGCTGGCCTTACGCAGCGCAGCGAAAAAGGCGTTTGATGCTTATAAGAAAGAGAATGGCTCTGACAAAAAGCTCCCGCGCATCAGCGAGCTGAACGCAGAGTATGCGATGCTCCTGGAACGAAAGAAAAGCTCCTATGCAGAGTACCGCAAGACCAAATCGGAAATGCAGGATTGGCTTGTGGCGCAGAAGATTGTGCAGGAAATCCTGAAAGAGGACGAACAGAAGAAAGAGCAGCTGCATGAGCAGGAAGTGCGGCAGGAAGAAGAAAATAGACAAAGCAGTCGATGATGGAAAGTCCGGTGCAGTGTGGGCGTAATGCTCATGCTGCACCGGGCCTTTTTTCTTTGGCAGGAACTGCCGTTAAAGCATCCGGAACGGATGCGCAGCCCGATGCCGCAGGCAGCGTTCTATGGGGATTGGGGAGTTTCCCCAACAAGCAGAAAATCGCTTTCGTGTCACGAAAGCCCTGCTTGCAGAAGAGTGACGCTTGCGAGAAGTCGGCATTTTTTATTTACTCTTAAAGCGCGTTGTGCTCTAATGTCAATAGAGTTTTTTGATGGCTTGGAAACCACTTAGAAAGATAGAAGGCGAGGAAAAATGGCAGTATCATACAACAGATTATTCAAACTTATGATTGATAGAAAGATGCGAAAAAAAGATTTATGTGAACTTGCCGGTGTGAGCACAAGCACTATGAGCAAGATGGGGCGGGACGAGATCGTTTCGTTGGAAGTCATTGATCGAATTTGTCAGAAATTGAATTGTAATGTCGAGGATATTCTTGAAATTCTGCCTGATAGTCCTGATAACGGGACATCAAAAAATGTAAAATAAAGACTGAGAACAAAGGCGGGTGAGCAATTTGAAGATTCTTGACAATATTACCAGTACGGTCAGGGATGATCTGCGAGTGGAAATCAAAAAGGGAAGCAAGGTGTCAATAGCGGCAGCCTGCTTTTCGATGTATGCGTATAAAGAGCTGAAGAAGCAGTTGGAATCCGTGGACGAGTTTCGTTTTATCTTCACATCGCCCACCTTTGTCAAAGAGAAAGCGGAAAAGCAGAAACGAGAATTCTATATTCCCCGTCTTTCCCGTGAGACCAGCCTATACGGTACAGAGTTTGAAATCAAGCTGCGCAATGAGATGACCCAGCGAGCTATCGCAAAAGAGTGTGCTGACTGGATCAGAAAGAAAGCAAAATTCAAATCAAACACAACCGGCGAAAACATGGCTGGCTTTATGACTGTGGATTCTAAAACAGCACAAACGGCCTATATGCCAATCAATGGGTTTACGACGGTGGACATCGGCTGTGAGCGTGGCAATAACAGCTACAACATGGTCAACTGCATGGAAGCTCCGTTCGCCCAGCAATATATGCAGCTTTTTGATGGATTGTGGAATGATCGTGAAAAGATGCAGGATGTCACGGACATGGTTTTGGAAAACATCAGCACGGCCTATGCGGAAAATTCTCCGGAGTTCATCTATTTTATGACCTTGTATCATGTGTTCAGTGAATTTCTGGATGATATCTCTGAAGATGAACTGCCAAACGAGGCTACTGGCTTCAAGCAGAGCAAAATCTGGAGTATACACGCCCTTGATACGCTCCTTTATCGCTTCTTCCGTATAGGCCGCGCCGAGCGTCTTTGTGCGGGTAAACCGTTCCTGTCCGGCAGCGCGAAAGGAAATGTATTTGCCCTGTTTGATTTCATACCCCATTTCCTGCAAGCGGCGCAGCAGTTCGTCAAAATCTTTCACTTGGGGAATGAGAGTATCTATCGCCGTTTTCAGCTTTGCTTTGTAGCTTGTCCCTTGCTTTTCGGCGGTGTATTCTGCATAGCTTTTTCCCTTGTCCTGTCCCGGTACGACGACGGATAGCCCATGCTCTTTACATATCCTGTCGCTGGTGCGCCGGATAAAGTGATAGCTTTGCTTGTTGGAATGGTACTTTTTGTAGTCAACGAAGCTAACCGCGTTGAAAATCAAGTGATTATGCAGATGGTCTTTATCGACGTGAGTTGTCAAAACAAACTCATACTTGCCGCCTAATACCGCCCCGGCAAGTTCCATGCCGATTTTGTGCGCTTCTTCCGGTGTGGTTTCTCCCACCGCAAAGGATTGTATCAAGTGCCGCCCTAAATGTGTGCCGCGATCTCCGGCAGCTTCCCGCGTCCATGCAAACTCAATATCGGCGGTTTCCAGCCCGCAGCCGAAAGAGGACGCAAGCAGCTTCCCGTCTGTCTTTTCGGGATTTAAGATATAGTCTATCGCAGCCTTTAAGGTTGATTTAATAGGGTGCGTCTTTGTAACCGCCATATCTCGTCCACCGCCTTTTTAATGTCCTCTATATCCTGCCTGTAAACCGTCCCCGTCGCATTGGCGCGTTTTGCAATTTGGTTGATGTTCCGGCTCACCGCTTGCAGTTCCCGGATATATGCTTTTGTGTCTGTCTCTTATACACATCTCCGAGCCCACGAGACGCGTAGT
>ENA-OZHU01000991-OZHU01000991.1-human-gut-metagenome-genome-assembly--contig:-NODE-991-length-16352-cov-5.963797_pt1 | contig 16352 bp, 9 predicted proteins | sample MGYA00244054_ERZ653700 | MGnify/ENA primary metagenome ERZ653700 (study PRJEB26926, sample SAMN06165279) | human gut metagenome | biome: ENVO:00009003; feature: ENVO:2100002; material: ENVO:00002003...
CGCGTCTCGTGGGCTCGGAGATGTGTATAAGAGACAGGAACGTATATATTTCCATTTCTTTTACTTCGATATTATTTCCAAAAAAATGAAATCCTTCCCTGTTTTTCAAGTCCGGCCGACGCTCCATCGAATAAGAATAAGCCCCATCATCAATATAAACTTCAATAGAAGTTTTATCCAAGATAATATCGGCCGCGATTTCCATGCTTGTCATGTCCTCGGGCGAATAAAACACACCATTGATCCGATTATAATTCATATCGTAATCCAGTAATGACTGCCCGAATAGGTTCAGGCCGGCATTCGTGGCATGAGACAATTTGAGGGTTGTACGGATACGCAATGTACTTGCATCCTTATACTGCCGAAGCAGTTCATCAGCTTTATCTGCCGTCAGCGCTCTCCACTTTCCGACTGAGGTCTGCAAGCGGTCAAGTTCGTCGATCGGTTTACTAAACAGGCGAATGCCGTCTTTCGTCGTTCTCAAAGACAACTCCGTCGGGAATAACATCATCCCGTTAAAAGGCATTCCCGGATGAGAGATACGCCCCCAACCGATCTGAATACGACGGCCATCCGACTCAGGTATATTCGTAAACGTCTGGGCAGCATAGATAGAACCGGTCGAATAGTAATATTTGCCGGATTCAGGTGTAAATTTCTTTCCGTCAAACACACCCAACATATAAGTCCCGGAAGCACCATACATCACCCATTTAGTATTGTCCTTATTCCCATCGACAGGGAGTTCGAACAATTCAGGGCACTCCCAAAAACCGGTAATATGGCTTTCAAACGTCCAGTCTTTCAAGTTGTCAGAGTTGTATATGGAATGTCCATCGCGCTCATTCAGCACCATGACCCATTTACCTGATGGTTTATGCCAAAAGACTTTCGGATCGCGAGTATCCTTACTGTTCCATTTGGCCTTAGAATCGATCACCGGATTGCCCTTATATTTTGTCCAAGTGCGTCCTTTATCCAGGCTATAGGCTATACATTGCACCTGCTTTTCCGGGTTGTCAGCTGTATAAATAGCCACCATCGCCGGAATACCATTCTTTCCGAAGCCGGAAGTATTGTCATAGTCGATCACTGCCGAACCGGAAAACACCGTACCGTGTTCGTCGGGATACAGGGCGATCGGTAGCTCTTCCCAATGTATCAAATCATTGCTTACTGCATGCCCCCAATGCATATTCCCCCAGTCGCGTTCATACGGATTATGTTGGTAGAACAAGTGATATTCACCGTCATAATACAGCAATCCATTAGGATCGTTGTTCCATCCTCTACGTTGAGTATAGTGGATTTGCGGACGGTTGGTTTCTTTATACAAGCTATCTTGCCCGGTTATTTCATCTGCTTGATAAATCTTGTTTATACCTGTTTTATTCCCAGTATAAGATATTTTTATCTCTTTGTTCTTCAAGGCAGACATATCGCAAAACACCCAATAGTCCGGTTTTCCCGAGGCCAAACGAATCTCAAACACCCGCTCTTGCCGCCCTCCCACATCAAATGTCATCAGAGCCCGGTCTACCTGATGCGAAACCGGCAGATTGAGGTATCTCTTCGTTATTTTCATTGTCAGGTCTTGCGCACTCAAGGTGAAGATACAACCCACCAGGGCACTCGCAAGCACCCCTATACGTTTGTTATTCATTTCAGCATTAATTATGCACCAGCGTTCCGATGTTTTCACCGCTCATCACCTTTTTCAGATTACCGTTGGTGTCCATGTCGAAGACGATGATCGGAAGATTGTTTTCCTTACACATCGTGGTGGCTGTCAGGTCCATCACCTTGAGGCCGCGCGTATAGATTTCGTCGTAGGTGATGTCCGAGAACTTGGTAGCAGTCGGATCCTTTTCCGGATCGGCAGTATAGATACCATCTACACGGGTTCCTTTCAGCATCACATCCGCTTCGATCTCGATACCACGCAGGGAAGAACCTGTGTCAGTCGTAAAAAACGGATTGCCAGTACCGCCCGACATAATCACAACATGGCCCTGTTCAAGCAATTCGATCGCACGCCATTTGTTATAAAACTCGCCGATCGGTTCCATACGGATAGCAGTCAGCACTTTGGCTTTCACGCCCTGAGCGACGAGGGCAGAACTCAAGGCCAAACTGTTGATGACCGTTGCCAGCATCCCCATCTGGTCGCCTTTCACACGGTCGAAGCCTTTGGAAGCCCCGCTCAGGCCGCGAAAGATGTTGCCGCCACCAATCACAATTCCAATCTGGACACCCATTTCGGCAATTTCCTTGATCTGCGTCGCATATTCGTTCAGACGAACTTCGTCTATACCATATTGTTTACCTCCCATAAGCGATTCTCCGCTTAATTTCAACAGGATACGTTTGTACTGAGCCATATTGTCTTGATTTATTTGATTGTTATACCCACAAAAATACAGTATTTCAATGACCCAGCAATAGCAGTCCTTTATTTTAGTAAAACATTTTAACGAGACTGTACACCCACTGTAACAATTTTGTAACATCCCCCTTCTACCTTTGTCTGTAAAAAAGAGAAACACACACTTATATTACTTATTTTGAAGACGCGAAGAAATCACCAAGACCTTATTCCTAACTTTTATACGGCAATCCTCTTTCAGCGGAAAGAAACGGGTTGCCGTATATTTTCCCGCAATACCTATAAATACTTTAAAAACCGAAACAATACGGATTTACCTCTTGTTTTGAATAAACAAAACTAAAGTAGTAATCATTTAAAAACGTAATGGTATGAAAGATTTATTAATCGGTATGGTAGTCGGAGTTGTCACAGGTTATGTACTCCGCAAAATGGAAGATGATGGAAAATTCCGTTGCCTCCACGCAAACCTCCACCACCTCGCTTCAAAGGCAAAAGAAGAAGCGATGAACCTGAAAGACGCAGGCTTGGACAAAGTAGAATATGTTGCCGACCGCGTTCATCAGGTTGCAGAGCAGGAAAAGAGCAAAAAATAAAATAGTCGAAACAAAATCCTGCTCACTAATTCAGACATAGTTTGAGAAAGGTGTGTCAAATATCGGTATTCATGGGACGCAAACAACGAAGACGAGCGCAGATCAACGCAGATATTATTAATTATCAGCAAAATAACCTGCGTCTATCTGTGTATTCTGCGTCATCTGCGTCCAGTGATATCAAATTGGCACATCTTCCTCGAATTATCGTGACAGACGTGTTTTACTAACGCTCCTCTCCATTTTTATCAGAGTTTATCCTTTAAATATTTTCCCGTATAAGATGCCTCGCACATGGCCACCTCCTCCGGCGTTCCGGTGCAAACCAGATTTCCTCCGGCATTCCCACCTTCGGGGCCGAGATCTACCAGATAGTCGGCACATTTGATCACATCCATGTTATGTTCGATAATGACAACCGTATGACCTTTATCGATCAGGGCATTGAAAGCCTTTAGCAATGTCTTGATATCATGGAAATGCAGGCCAGTCGTCGGCTCGTCAAAGACGAAAAGTGTCGGTTCCTGCTTCTCTTGACCCAAATAGTAAGCAAGTTTCACACGCTGATTTTCACCACCGGACAAAGTGGATGAAGTCTGTCCGAGTTTAATATACCCCAACCCAACATCCTGGAGGGGTTTCAACTTTTTGACAATCTTCTTTTCCTGTGATCCCGGATATTGTCCAAAGAACTCAATCGCCTGGTTCACGGTCATTTCCAGCATATCATAGATACTCGCACCGTGATATTCGACATCGAGCACATCCTGTTTGAAGCGCTTGCCGTGGCAGGTTTCGCATTCGAGGGTGATATCGGCCATGAACTGCATCTCGACCGTGATCCTGCCTTCTCCTTTACATTCTTCACATCGCCCGCCTTCCTTATTAAAGGAGAAATAGGCAGCCGAATAGCCCATCTGCTTAGCCAAAGGCTGCTCACCGTAAAGTTTACGGATCTCATCATAGGCCCCGATATAGGTCACCGGGTTGGAACGGGAACTCTTTCCGATGGAGTTCTGGTCGACAAACTCGATACTTTTGATCATGTGCATATCGCCTTCCAAGCCGGAACAGTCAACCATCAAGCGGGCAGCCTCGTCCAAATAATGCTTGACACCTTCGTAGAAAATATCACGCACGAGCGAACTTTTACCCGAACCGCTGACGCCTGTTACGACTGTCATCACATTCAGGGGGAACTTCACATCGATCCCTTTCAAATTGTTTTTACGGGCACCTTTCACCTCGATATAATTATTCCAGGGACGGCGATAAAGGGGCACTTCTATCTGGTCCTCTCCCGTCAGATACCGGACGGTATAGCTGTTGCTACTGGTTTTCAAATCGTCCACATCACCCTGATAGACCACTTCCCCACCCAAGCGACCGGCCTTCGGACCGATGTCGATAATGTAATCGGCCGCACGGATAATCTCTTCGTCATGCTCCACCACAACAACCGTATTACCTAATGCTTGCAATTGCCGGAGCACCTTGATCAGCAAATCGGTGTCACGAGAATGGAGCCCGATACTCGGCTCGTCCAATATATAAAGAGACCCGACCAAGCTACTCCCCAAAGAGGTCGCCAAATTGATACGCTGGCTTTCTCCTCCGGAAAGAGAGGAAGACAGGCGGTCAAGCGTCAGATAACCCAACCCCACATCCAACAGGAATTGCAGGCGGTTAGTGATCTCCGTCAGCAAACGTTTGGCAATGGATGCCTCGTTCTCGCCAAGTTGAAGGTGATCGAAAAAGGCTTTTGCTTCCGTGATCGGAAGGGTAACCAGTTCCGCAATATCCTTTCCCCCTACCTTTACATAAAGGGCTTCGGGACGCAGACGGGACCCTTTGCAAGTCGGGCAAACGGTCTTTCCACGATAACGCGCTAACATCACACGGTACTGTATCTTATACAGGTTCTCTTCCACAAATTTAAAAAAGTCATCGATGCCGTGCAGTCCGCGGGCACCGTGCCAAAGCAAGTCTTTCTCCTTTTGCGTCAGATCGTAATAAGGACGATGGATCGGGAAGTTATATTTCTCGCTCTTCACTATAAACTCTTTCAGCCATTCTCCCATCACATCGCCTTTCCAGCAGACTACCGCTCCCTGGAAAACAGACAAGCTTTTATCCGGCACGACCAAATTTTCATCGATACCGAGCACCTTCCCGAAACCTTCGCAAGTCGGGCAGGCGCCTAACGGGTTATTAAAACTGAACATCATATCGGTCGGTTCCTCGAACACCATACCATCGGCCTCGAATTTCTTGGAATATTCTTTTACAACCGTTCCTTCGGATGTGTAGATACGGATGATACAAGTATCGTGCCCTTCAAAAAATGCCGTTTCGGCAGAATCAGCAAGACGGCTTTTCAATGTCTTGTCATCCGATACGACCAGACGGTCTATCAACAGTTCGATCACCGGGTAGGAAAGCAATGCGTCATCCGCCAATACTTCACCGATACGGTAAACGGTCTCATTGATAGACAAACGGGTGTAACCTTCTTTTTGCAGGATTTCCAATTGTTCCTTGATACTGCGCCCATCCGGCAGGACGACAGGGGCGTATACGGCAAAACGAGTCCCGGCGGGATAACCCAAAACTTCTTTCACGATATCGCTCACCTGATGTTTCTTCACCTCCTTCCCCGACACGGGAGAGATGGTTTTCCCGATACGGGCATACAGGAGCCGAAGGTATTCGTATATCTCCGTAGAGGTTCCCACCGTCGAACGCGGGTTACGGGTGTTCACCTTTTGTTCGATGGCAATGGCAGGGGGAATACCTTTGATATAGTCGCATTCCGGCTTGCTCATACGCCCCAGGAACTGACGAGCATAGGCCGAAAGGCTCTCCACATAGCGGCGCTGCCCCTCCGCATACAACGTATCAAATGCCAATGATGATTTTCCACTACCGGAAAGGCCGGTTATAACGACCAGTTTATCTCTGGGGATCTCGACATCGATATTTTTCAGGTTATTGATTCGAGCTCCTTTGATGAATATAGAATTGTTTTCGGACATAATGATGATTTATCAGCCTGACATATAGACACGGATTACACATCTGTGTAATCCGTACCCAATATAAACAACGCAAAGGTAAAAAAGGATTGCCGTTTTGCCAAGTAAACGACTGACATTCACATTCGGAAACAATCAATTTACACATTCTATATAAACGGGGCCGACCAAGCCGGATTTCTGCAACGTATCGGTTGGTTTCCAGCTATTGCAGGGTGTCCAGGTTTTCCGTTCGGATTCCGGCAAACCACTGTCGCCGATCAAACGGTTCATCCAAGTGGTAACGACCTCTATCTCGACTTTATTCTTTCCTTTACGAACCAAATCCGTGACATTTACCCGGTAGGGAGCCGTCCAGACACCACCGGCATACTGACCGTTGATCTTCACTTTTGCCATCACACCGACATCGTTCAGATTCAGATACAATTCGCCCTCAGGCTTCTTTTTCAACTTAAATTCCGTTTCGTACCAAATCGTACCGGAATAATAGCGGATATCGGGGTTCTCGTTCTTACTGATATCTTCCAGGCGGGCAAAGGTCTGGCTTGCAGGGCCTCTTCTCTTTTCCTCAAAGGATACTTTCCAGGGAGCATCCAGGCGGACGAGCGTCTGCAGAACCGGATAGTTTAGTTGTAACCCTGTCCCCTCTGCTTTTGTGGCCGGCCGACGGAACACGATAAAAGCACTCTCATAAGGATACAACTTCAATGGAACGACTGTCCCCGCAGCTGTCTCCTCATAGGCCGGAAGCGTACGAATACGGCCTGTTGTCGCATCCCACAATTCCGGTTGCCTTGAACGGATACGAAATTCCGGACGGATCTCAATCATCTCGTCTTTCTGGTTGGAGATAAAATAGATATCGGCATCTCCGGCAGAACGATGTCCATAGAGAACCGGAGCATCTGCCGGCAATCCGCAATCCGGCACACAACCGATATGCTTCAAGGCCTCCTCCATTGTCATACCGAACAGCAATTCGCCCTTTCCTCTTTTGACAGCCTTCACACTTCGCCCGTCCAGACCTGACCATAATTCGTCGGCCAACTTTTCAACCTGCCTGTCAGCCACCGGAAAAGATTCGCCACTCGGCGAACGTTTCGGAGCCGGACCTAAGACAACTGCGCCGTCTTCGATCAGTTTCTTGATCTTGGCAAGTAGTTCGGGACGCATGGTTTCAAGCTTCGGAAGTACCAGTATCCGGTATTGAGTGCCGTGAGGCAACGTCAGTAAACCGTCCTTGACAAAGAGGTCGCGCTCGATCACCTCGGCATTGATATAATCGAACTGGTAGCCTTTCGGCAGTTCAGGGTCTACGATACCGGTCATCTTGGGAGCATCTTCGCCGATGAAATAAGCGACATCGGCAATATTCAAGCCTTGTTGCAACATATAGTTGACTCGTTTCAGATAGGATGTAAACAAATCCATCTGCGGATACCAAGTGTTCAGCCGGTTGAATTCGCTGCTGAACCAGGCGTTCATCCCCGGCTCCCGTTCTTCCGAAGGCTGCGAGATATAGACATGCAACAACGTATTATTGATTCCTTCCGTAAAGAAACGGTCGCCACGCTGTTTCATCATGGCAGGATAACAGCTGAAAGGCGTCCCTCCGCTGGTGAACGATTCGGCCGAAATCTTCTGCTTTCCATAGATATGTCCACAGGAAGAGGCGGCACGGTTCTCGATATTCCCCAAATCGCCAAAACTCCAGAACTCTCCTCCTATCTCGTCCGATTGTCCGCCATATTGCAGGAACTCACCGGGGAACCCCCAGTGCCCGTAGTTTTCCAACCAGGTCGTCAAGCCATATTTATGGCACACCTCCCGTAAGCCGCCGACATAATCGTATGCGACCTTATCTGCGATCAGACGGCGCAAATCCCAAAGGAAACGGTCGGAACGATCCTCGCTCCCGACCACATATCCTTCATAAGCGGGAAGAAACGGTAACGGGTCATAGCCGTAACGCGCCTGGAATTCCGACAAGAAATCGTCGGTAAAGTTTTGTCCGCCCGTTTCGTAACTATCTTGTACGACTACTTTCCAACAAGCACGGTCTTCAGCCGGAATACGACGGTAGATTTCACCCATGAAAGCCTCGAAATGCGCTTCTACATGTTTGCGGCTCATCTTATCTATCTCCAGTCCGGTCGCTTCGGGATCAGCCGGGCTGTTCGTCACGCCCGTCGGGAGCATACCGGTACGCAGGATCGTCCATTCTCCCGCCGGAGCTTTCCAGATAAGGCGGTCTCCTTGCAAGAAAGCTGAAATATCCAATACTTTCCCCGGATCAATAACCAGAGAGGGATCACCCACTTCCGGTTGTACCGACCACTGGTATTCATGCCAATAAGGAAGCGGAGTCTGAAACATCTTGGCTAATGTCTTTTCGGGATAACGTTCCACAGCAGGAAGGGACAAGAATTCCACCTCTCCCAATCCCGTACCAGATGCCGTGTTAGCCAGTTCCAACCGGAACTCGCTTGCCGTCGTCTCCGGGACAGAGATAACAACCGGAGCATACGGATCGAAGCCGACATTCAAATTCGCATTGAAACGGTCGATCTTAAATTCGGACAGCATCCGATAGCCTCCGTTCTCTTTTACTAATAAACGGGCATTGGTTTGAATCGGTTGACGGGCAGGGAAGATTTGCAAACTGCGTAAAGTAAACGGTTGGTCCGTCCTGAAATCAATCGCCACCGGCTTTTCGCTTTTTTCCGTAAAAAGCATCACTGTTTCCTTATTTCCGTCAACCAAATGGTTCAGGTTTTGCAAAGACATAGCAGATGTCACTTTTGCATTTGCCGCCGACAACCGGGTCGCTTTCTTTTCGACAGAGGGAAAAGCGATCACCCTCACATCCTGAAAGTCTTTATCGGGTTTCGCCAAAACCACTTCTACCTGTTTTCCTCCACTGACTTCCGCCTTTACCGATGCCAGATAACGCATCGCCTGCTCCGGTTTCACCCACGGACCGCCCGACTGGCTCCATCCGGGTGAATTAAAGATACCGATCTCTATCCCTAACTCCGTCGCTGTTTTAAGGGCTGCATGCAATATCTTCCACCATTCTTCACTATAAAACGGAACGGTCTTATAGGGCGTATGAATCCCTTCCAAGCCGATATTCCCGATAAAAGCCCGGTTGATCCCAGCTTCTTTCATCGAATACAGGTCCTTCTTCACTCCTTCTTCCGAGATATTCCCGGAGATCCAATACCAATAAACGGAAGTTTGTACCTTTTCAGCCGGATTCATAAAACCGGCCTCAAGTGCATTTTTATCTTGCCCATTTCCCGTAAAAGGGACCAACAACGAAAGGCAAAGCAATGTTTTAAACAGAGGTTTTCTCATGATCTGTTCTTTTTAAGATTCCGACGGTAAAAGTAGCAAGATTATCTTTCACCTCTGGTTTCTATATTGATTTATATCTTTTCAAAAATGCTTTTTCAAACAAGTTTTTATCCAGCATTATTTCCAAAACCATTGTTTATAACATAAAAAACGATAGAGACTTTTAAACTTTTGCTATCTTTGTGTCGGCTTGTACAAAGTATATAAGACAACAAACAAAAGAATCTCAAATCACAGACTTCATGATGGCAAAACACCTCCGTCTGTTACTGATCTTGTTGCTTGGAGCAGTAACATCCTGTAAGACGACACAACAAATACCGCAGCAACCGACTGGAAAAGAAGCGAAACGAGAATTTCGCGGAGCTTGGATACAGACAGCTTTCCAGGGAGAATATAAGGATATGACACCCGCACAAATGCGGAAAGACTTTATCCGCAAGCTCAACTATCTGCAAAAATGCGGGATCAACGCTATCATCTTCCAGGTACGCCCGGAAGCCGACGCCTTCTATAAATCCGACATCGAACCCTGGAGCCGTTTCTATACCGGCAGGCAGGGACTCGCCCCAGCCGGAGACTTCGATGTGACGGCCTTCCTGATCGAAGAATGCCACAAACGGAATATGGAATTCCACGCCTGGCTGAACCCTTATCGGGCAAGCACAGCCGGGAATACCCGTTTTGCCGATTCACATATATATAATAAGCATCCGGAATGGTTCGTGACCTACAACAAGCAAATCCTGTTTGACCCGGGACTACCGGAAAGCCGGCAGTTCATCTGCCGAGTGGTACGGGATATCGTGAGCCGTTACGATATAGACGCGATCCATATGGATGACTATTTCTACCCCTATCCGGTAGCGGGCATGCCTTTCCCGGACGACAAAAGTTTTCAAAAATACGGATTGAACAAAGGATATAAAGTATCACAACGTGCAGAATGGCGAAGAGAAAATGTAAACAAGCTGATTCGTGAGATCAAGCGTACCATCCTATTATCCAAACCGTGGGTAAGATTCGGCATCAGCCCGTTCGGCATCTACCGCAACAAAAAAAGCACACCCGACGGTTCAGGCAGCAACACCAACGGATTGCAAAACTACGACGACCTGTATGCCGATGTGGCACGCTGGGTAAAAGAGGGTTGGATAGACTATAACATTCCACAGATATATTGGGAGATCGGACATCCGGCTGCCGACTACATCACGCTGATCCAATGGTGGAACAAAAACGCGACGCGGGAAGGCACGCATCTGTATATCGGCCAAAACGTAGCACGTACCATGAAAGCAGACCAACTCACCCGCAAAATGCTTTACGAACGTTCACTCTCGAAAGTAAAAGGCAATTGCTTTTGGCCTGCAAACGAAATACTCTGGAATAACAAAGGGGTGGCCGACAGCCTGAAACAGAACTACCACCGTTATCCGGCATTAATCCCGGCCTACACCCATCTGCACAACCGGGCCCCGCAAGAGGTCAAGAAACTGAAAACCGAATGGACTGCCCAGGGCTATATGTTGCACTGGCAGGCGGAACAGAGCAAGACCAATCCCGAATTGGCAAGCTATTTCGTCATTTACCGCTTCGAAAACAAGGAACCGGTCAATCTGGACGATCCTTCTAAGATCGTAGCGGTCACACGCGAGACGAACTATCTGCTACCCTACGACGACGGAAAGCGCAAATACCGTTATGTAGTCACAGCCGTAGATCGTTTCCATAATGAAAATCAAGGTAAAAGCAAAAAGGTAAAACTTTAAATTCAGCCACGGATGTCAGATTTTATCTGTCAGAAATATACAGACTGTTCTTCTTGCTCCCACTATCAGAAACAGATATTCAAATACCGTTCTTTCCCGAAAGGAATGATGATCCCGAAAGAACGGTGTTCACAAAATACGATCTATTTTCTGATATCCGGCTCCGTTCGGGTAACCAGCGACGAGCATCCGGATACGGTATTTCACGACGGGCAGTTCATCATGCAGCCGATCGGTTCACGTGTAGAGTTCCACATCCTGGAATCCACGGAATGCATCCTTTACCTGTTCGAGACTCCGCAAAACATTTGTACCGACCGTTTCAACAAAGGACTGGAACTGGCGAAAGAGTCTCCCATGCTCCCTATCGTCATGGATATGTGTTTCCCTTTGCGCCTTTTTATCAACGGGCTCAAAATGTACCTCAACAACGAACTCCTGTGTGTGGAATTCCTGAAAGCCAAGCAGACGGAGTTGTATTTCCTGCTCAACTGCTATTATACATTGAAAGAGATCGCCTATTTTTATGCACCTATATATAGGTATAGCCAAACATTCCGCTACTTTGTCATGCAAAATTACCTGAAAGCGAAAGATGTCGAGTCTTTTGCTCAATTAGGAGGATACAGCACTATCACCTTCCGGCGTTTATTCAAAGATACGTTCGGAGAGCCAGCTTACCAATGGATGACCAAAAAGAAATGCCTAGATATACAAAACGACCTGATAACCACGAATGCAAGCATATCCGAGATCTGCTATAAGTACGGTTTCGAATCCTTGTCTAACTTTTCCCATTTCTGCCGGGCCAACTTCGGCAAATCTCCACGCGCCATCCGCAACGAAAGAGACGAAAACGTGTAGAAATCAATCTATTTCATACATTCCAACCTTTTGATTAAAAAAGCAATTCATCCAGAATCTCCCCCCCTCGCGGAACAACTAATCCGAAACATACCCTAAACTAGCTCGGAAGTCATAATAAACTAAATCAAGACATACAGTATATTATTTATATGTAGTACTACTTATCGCAAATTGGTAGCACTACATATCGTCTATAGGTAGTACTACATATAGGCAATAGATAGTGACTACCAACAGATACTTTACTATATGTTATGAATTAGTTCTTGGGGTGTTTTGATTTAGTTGATGGTATGAAACGGATTAATTTACCGGTCATCCCAGGCCGATTTCTCAGAGTGCCGCATATCGGAACCGACACCTATTTAAATATGTAAAATCTATATATTTATAAACAGAATCGATACTGAATACACATTCGGACAGATTTATTGCATATCTTTGTAGAATAAACTATTTAGTATTGGGGGTATATGAAATTTAAACTTATCACTCTGTCTATCATTCTTTGCCTAGGATTCACAAGCTGCTCCGAGAACGAGACTCCGGAACCCCGGACAACCCGCACCATATTAGTCTATATGATGGCCAATAACAGCCTCAACAGCTTCGCCTCGAAAAACATAGAAAGCATGATAGAAGGGGCGACCAGCAAAAATCTCAACGGAGGAAACCTGATCGTTTATTATGCTCCCGCCGGTTCGCCCCCGGAACTTCTCCGGATAAAAGAAGAAAACGGTGTTGTCAAGAAAATCCATCTGAAGGACTATGAAAAGCAGAATTCGGCTGATCCGGACGTGATGCGGAGCGTGATCGGCGAAGTGGTTTCACAATATCCGGCAGACAGTTACGGGTTGGTGTTATGGAGCCATGGGACAGCCTGGCTTCCTTCCGACTACCAGAATAAGCTGAAAGCGTTCGGACAGGACGGCAACAACTGGATGGAGATCGACGATCTGGCAAAGGGACTGCCAGATGATCTATTTGATTTTATCCTGTTCGATGCCTGCTACATGGCAAGCGTCGAATGCACTTATGAGCTTAGAAACAAAGCTGAATATATCTTAGCTTCTCCCACCGAAACAATGGCGGACGGATGGCCTTATGAAGAGATGATGCCGCAACTGTTCGCTACTGACCTGCAACTGGAAAAGGTTGGTGAAACATTCTACAACCATTACCTGAACAATACCTATCCGTATGCGACCGTATCGCTCACGAAAACAAGCGAACTGGATAATCTGAAAAGCGTAATACATGATATCTTGGCAGATAAGACCGAAAGCGATATTTACAGTCTCGATCCAAAGAACATGCAAAGACTGGAATATTTATACCGTAGCCCAGGAATGCTTTATGACTTCAATGATTATATCAAGCAGTTGGCGACAGCCGAACAATACGATCGTTTCATCAGTTGCCTGGATAAAGCAGTCGTCTACAAGGCCCATACACCCAAATCCTACTACGCCGCCATAGGAAATGCGTTGCCGATCAAAAGCTATTGCGGCCTGACCATTTTCGTTCCGCAAGAATCTCTACCCAAAATGCTCGAATGGTATAAACAAAGAGTCGGCTGGTATAAGGCAGTTTATGAATAAATCCTCTATCACCGGATCAGGAAAGCCTTTTTAAAGCGTTTCACCGTACCTTCGGGGTGGTATATTTCAGCATAAAAGATATAGACACCTGTTTGCAACGGACTTCCGTTGTTGGCTACGCCACTCCATGTGATCTTACCGGAAATGCCTAACAACTCATGATTGGATATATCAGCTACACGCAGACCGGAGGTATTGAAAACGAAAGCGCGACAGCTATATCCCGGACGGTCGAGCAGGTAGGACACCGTGTAACTACCGGACTCTTCTATCCACACAGGAGGTTCTATACCCGTGGCACCGCCCGATGAAGCGTCTTTGTATTGGGAGTTCTGATAGCCAGGTGTGCCATAGCCAACTGTTTCGGAAGCGGAGGTCCAGTTTGCCGCGTCTTGCGTAGCGGCATCCGGATCGATACGCTCAAGGGCAACTCCTTTTTTATTTTTGACTGAATGAGCATGCCATTTAGACGAATAGGCGACTTCATCTATTATTATTTCATCCGCTGTACGAAACAATACCAAGGTAGAAGATGTATTGGCAAGAATAGGAAGCTTGGCCAATCCGCAAAGAGCAGACGGATCGGCTATATCATAAAAAGAAGTCACACCTTCCAAGTTCTTGGTCAAGAGGAGGTAACTTTTTGCCTCCAGATTATGCAGGACGGAAGTCAATGGATAGCGAGTGCTAAGTGTTCCGTCCGATTTACGGATGGCGACAGAAAGGGCGGACAAAGACAAGGAATGCTCCGAACGATTATACAATTCGATATATTCGCTGCCTCCGACATATGGGTCAGGGAGCAACTCGTTAATGATGATTTCTCCGGGCTGGATCGGTTCTGTGACTTCCGGAATGTCGGGATCATCCGGATTATCCGGGACATCGGGTCGGTCTGGATCTACCGGCGGATCTTCCTCCTTATCGGGAGAAGAATTAACGGCACCGGGAGTTCCACCACGTGGATCAGTAGAAAGATGCCAGCCTGAAGTGCCTCGTTCCCACGACACTCCGGAGGTAGCCGCTTCATACGCCACTTCTTCTATCTTGCCCCCGGCAGCATCCCACAATTGCAATACAGCTCCTTTGTCATTCAAAGCCGGAAACTTCTCGATAGGAATCAGCAACGTTTGGACAGGGAAGGAGAACGCATCCTCCTGGTCCAGTAAAACTGCATATCCGCCAGCAGGCAAATCCATCTCTGGCAGGGCTTTCGTCTTCTTCCCCGTCACATTCTTGTACACCCATCCGTCCAACGAGACGGTAGCAGCAGTCGTATTATGTAATTCGATATATTCCACCATTCTTCCATCTCCCGGCTTTGCCATGACTTCATTGATAACGACCGAACCTGCTGGATAGCTCTCCGGTTCATCCGGATCAGGCTTCAGTTCCGGCTTATCCGTCCCAGGTTCTTCTTCCCCTCTCAACACGACTTCGACAGCTTCATCCGGCATCGCCTTTCCCGACAAAGAGCGAAGACCGGCATAAGAGATCGTGTATGAATGGTCCAACTGCATCTCTTGATCGAAAAAAGTGCTTACGAATTGCTTCGTCCCTGCATCTACATACCTTTTGAGGTAAGCGTCTCCAATATCCGAAATACTGAAGACAGCCTTATCAATATCAACCGGCTTATCAAAAGCGAACAGCAAGTTGGAGGCCGATAGCGGCTCGACCTCAAGCAACTTTGGCGGACTTTCTGATTCTCCCGGTTCTTCTTCAGGCTTGTCCGGCTCGATCGGTGTCTCCGTCACCCGATTAAGCACACACACATTATCTATGCTGAAAAGAGAACTTCGTGTCTTCGTGTAATAAAACGTAAACACCAAGTTGCCTCTCTCAACCGGCTCTTCGATCGTGTACATGGCTGAACCTTCAAGGCGGTATCCCTCCATATCGTCTGTCTTGTAATACAAACTCCACCGGAGATTGTCTTCAAGCGTCACTTTCACATGTAACAACAATGGCGACTCTTCAAAATCGGTCTGTGGCAGAATCAAATTCCCGTTTCCGTTACGCTTCAGTCCTAGTTCCTTGTTGCCGGTATTCCCGAGACGTACATAATAATAACGTTCTTGATTTTCCTGATACAAATAGATGCATAATTTGTTCTCGTCGCTCGGTTGGTTTTGCATATAAACATCGAACTCCCATTGCATATCGGGCGAATAGGCGATTTCTTTGCCTATGGAAGCAGTACCTGACTCTGTCGGTTTGATATTCAACTGAAGCCTGCCATCAGCATTGACTACAAACTGCCCTCTGTCTTTGCCGATCCAGTCGGCCCCCAACATCGGGCCGTCAAACGTCTCATTCACCTGTGAATTCACACAAAAAGGAAGTAATATGAAGAGATAAAGAATAAATTGTTTCATAGCATTCTAGTTTTGTTTATAATTTGCATATCTTTGCACCCCAAAACGTTGTAATGAAGGAAATGCAAAGCTTTCCGTAAACGTTGTAAAGTTATACTATTTTTTTTATAAACAAATTAATTAGTGCTCAAAATGAAAGTAGCAATTGTTGGAGTGAGTGGAGCGGTAGGACAGGAATTCCTGCGCGTACTCGACGAGAGAAACTTCCCAATGGATGAGCTTGTGCTTTTTGGCTCATCTCGCAGTGCCGGACGTGTTTATACTTTCCGTGGTAAACAAATTACCGTCAAGGAGCTTAAGCACTGTCTCTTATACACATCTCCGAGCCCACGAGACGCGTAGTAATCTCGT
>ENA-OZHU01001017-OZHU01001017.1-human-gut-metagenome-genome-assembly--contig:-NODE-1017-length-15931-cov-5.302595_pt1 | contig 15931 bp, 14 predicted proteins | sample MGYA00244054_ERZ653700 | MGnify/ENA primary metagenome ERZ653700 (study PRJEB26926, sample SAMN06165279) | human gut metagenome | biome: ENVO:00009003; feature: ENVO:2100002; material: ENVO:00002003...
AGATTACTACGCGTCTCGTGGGCTCGGAGATGTGTATAAGAGACAGTCCTTATCCTTGGCAATTACCAGAAGCGATACCGTCCTTGGCTCCATTTCAAGAGTCAGGCTGCTGCCGTTCAGTGTCACAGCCGGGTTTGAATCGGTCATATCAAATAACTGTGCTGACATACTGTTTATCCCGTAAAGGTGAGCGTACTTGTACTCGTTTCCAAGCTCGATATTTGCGGTCGTTTTGTCGTCAAACGCCTTGTTTGTCACTACGAGGGTGATGACGTCCTCGTTATCTCCGTTAATTGCAGCATAGGCGGTCGAGGTCTCGATATCGTCCGTGGTACAAGACACAAGCGTATCGCCAAAGCCGCTTCCGCTGCCGTCATAGTTGGTGTACAGATTGATCGCGGCAAGCTGATACTGTGCGTCCATTGTAAACAGGTTGGCAGCATAGACCCCGTTCTGTGCAAAAATGCCGAGGGTGTCCGCCTCCATTATAGCACCGCAGACATCGTAAGCTCCCTGAAAATCATATTCAGTTATGGCAAGCTTTGTGCCGGGGTAATAGGTATCTATTGACTCCTTAAGTGCCGGAAGTATCGGCAGGAACTCTGCGCCTGCGTCGGTTATCCAGCTGTCCTCGGTGTAGGTATCGTCCCAGAAGCTTCGGGTCGAGTTCAGCTTATTGTAAACACAGTCGGGATCGCCATAATGCTCGCAGTAGCGCTTTCCGCAGGCGCCCTTTGCCTCGGTGTAAAAATGCACATCGAGCACATCGAGCAGTCTCCTGCCGTTCTCGTCCTCTGCCTTCTTCATTTCGTCAAGATAGTAATCTATAAACCATTTGTACTCGGGGTTGTCGTTTTTTATCTCTTTCCAGTCAGGCGCATCGGCGAAATTCGTAAACGCCCCGTAGCCGAAAAGCGCAGGACCGAATATCTCGGCATTCGGGTCAATATCCTTTACTGCCTTAGACATAGTTACCGACTTTTCAACGATCTCAGCGCAGGTGGTTTTTTCGGGATGAACGAGTGAGTGAGTGCTGCTCCACAGCCCCGGCTCATTGTCGAGAGAATAGCCCCTGATGCCGCCGTTCTGTGAGTCGCCAAGGGTGTTCACAAGGTAGTTTACAAACTCGTCCATATAAACAGTGCCGTCATTCAGATCGGGCGTCAGGCTGAATTCATCGCCCTTTACAAGTTCAACCTTTTTCCAGCGGTCAGAGGGCGCTCTCTCAGCCTTGCTGACCTCGCCGTTCATGTCGGCAGAAACGTAGCCCACAAGCTGCAGCGTCATAAGAGGGTATGCGCCCTTTGCGGTGCAGACCTCATTCAGCTTCAGAGCGGCACAGCCCGGCTTGTCCTTCATATTCTCCGGAACATTCTGCTGAAAATATCCGTCGGAGATGTTTTTCCAGTCAGCTCCTGCATTTGAAGCGTTCGTTTCCCAGTTGTAAGCGCTGTAGCGGTTGCCGCCCGCACGCACCGCCTTACAGGAAACGTCATTTTCCATAAGCTCCGCATTAACGCCGTAAATATAGGGAGAGATCGCTTTTCTGTCCTTGCCCGTATCAACGGTTATGTTCACTGTTCTGCCCGATGAAGTGCCGCTCACCGAAAGCGTGCAGCTGAGCATTATGGACATTGCCGCCATAAAAGCCGCAAGATTTCTTATTCGCATAGTATCACCGTCCTTTTTAATCAAGCTTCACAAACGCTGCCGAGCCTGCTCCGATAACGCAGCTGTTGCCGCTTATCTCTGCACCGCTCCCGAAGCTGTATATAACCTCTCCAAGTGAGCCGCCGACCGTCAGCTCACAGGCGGAATCGGTGGGGTTTACTGCAACGAGTATTCTCTCGCCGTCAAAGCTTCTGACATATGCAAGAGGTCTGCCCTTTGCGCCGTCGCAGACAAACTCGATATCTCCAAGGCTTTGCAGAGCTTTGTGCGCCTGTCTTACTGCAATTAGCTTTTTGACCTCGCTGCGCAGCGAATTATTGACGGCAATCTGCTTCTCCGCAGTCGGTCTGTCGGGGTCGGGGTCAAGGGGGATATAGAGTTTCTCTGCCGGAGCAGAAGAAAATCCTGCATTCTCCGAGCTGTCCCACTGCATAGGTGAGCGCGAGCCGGTCCTGCCGTAACCGCCCTCAACAGAGTTCAGCCCCTCAACGTAGTTCATGCCGATCTCATCGCCGTAGTAGATGTAGGGTGTTCCCGGCATCGACAGCAGGAAGGCAAAGGCAAGCTTTCTGCGCTCTCCTTTGATATGGCGGGCGAGTCTGTCCATATCGTGATTGCCCGAGGGTATGCAAATCAGTCCCTTACGCTCCGAGCGCTCATAGCTGTCCATATATTTGGACACAAACGTCGATGCGTCACCCTCTCCGCTGAAGAAGGGCTTTTCATTCCTGAACAGTTCGTTGTAGTGGGAAGACCCGAAGTGCAGCAGGAAGTCCATATGAAAGCCCCCTGCAAGACTCTGGTAAGGCTCTCCCCACTCGGAGACCATTGCGGCCTCGGGGTATTCCTCGTCAAGAAATGCCCTTATGTTCTGCCAGAGGGCGATGTTGCCCTTCTGATCCTCATCGTTTTTGACAAGTGAACCTGCCATGTCCACACGAAAGCCGTCACAGCCCCGTGAAAGCCAGAAGCGCATGACGTCCTTGAGCGCCTCCCGGGTAGCTACAGCGCCCTCGGAATCCATAGACTGCTGCCAGGGAGCGTTCGGCTTGTAGAAGCCGTAATTAAGAGCAGGCTGGTGGGTGAAGAAATTGATCGCACAGCTGCCGTCACGTTCGGATATGCCCCTTATTGACGGGTAGCCCGCAGGCTCCTCCCAAACGCTGTCCGTCCAGACATAGCGGTCGGTGAACTCGTTGCGGTCGGCCTTCATACTTTCTTTGAACCAGGGGTGCTCCCATGAGGTGTGCCCCGGCACGAGGTCAAGCAGAACGTGCATACCCAGCTTGTGAGCCTCCTCGAACAGACGGACGAGGTCGTCATTTGTGCCGTATCTGGGGGCTACCCTGCAATAATCCGAAACATCGTAGCCTGCATCCAAAAAGGGCGATTCAAAGCAGGGGTTTATCCATATCGCCATGCAGCCCAGCTCCTTGATGTAGGGCAGCTTTTCGGTGATGCCGTTTATATTTCCGATGCCGTCACCGTCCGTGTCCTTGAAGGACTGGGGATAGATCTCATAAAATACTGCGTCGTCGAGCCAGTCAGGTCTTTTTGCCATAATAATTACCTCCGTAAAAATATTCGTCAAGGGGTTGATTTGTTTGCTTCTGTATGATATAATACTACATATCGAAGAAATAATCTACGCCGATAATATCACAAACCGATACTATAATACTTTTATGGTGATAATATGGAAAAAGCCGCATTAAAGGAACACCGCCGGCACAGCACAGCCGACAAGCCGTTTTCTTACTATATCTCGAATATTCCCGAATACTTTCCCAATGCTCCGATGCACTGGCATAAGGAATTTGAGCTTAATGTCATTCTGGAGGGCGAGGGTGATTTTGTAACGGGCGATATACACTTTACAGCTTACAAGGGCGATATTGTGCTGACGCCGCCTGACATGCTCCATGCTGTTTATCAGCATGATGACAAGAGATGTGTCTACGATACCATTGATCTTGACGGCTCCATGCTGGGCAGCCGTGACAATGACCGTGCCGCAGACGCGTTTATCGCACCTCTCATTTCAGGAGCGTACAGTATAGAAACTCACATTACCCCCGAGCATTGCTATTACAGCGAGCTTCTGACCACGGCGGAAAATATGATAAGCGCCGCCAAGGGTAACACGCCCCTTCTTGATATGCTGATAAAAAGCGAGCTGCTGCGGTTCATGTTCCTGCTCTATGAGAGCGGCAGCATTTCAAGGAACGGTTTTGTAAAAAAAAGCTCACTGATGCGCCCCGCAATAGAGTACATCAATGAGCATTTTACTGAGCCCCTCACCATAGACCAGCTTGCGGGCGTTGTTCACCTGAGCAAAAGCTATTTCATGGGTGCATTCAAGAGGAAAACCGGCGTCGGAGCAATGGAATATATAGCCCAGCTGCGCCTGAAGCTTGCAAGAGAGCTTTTGAGAGACACCGACAAAAGCGTTGCAGATATAGCTTTTGAATGCGGATATCACAACCTCTCAAACTTCAACAGACAGTTCAGATCCGCCGGCGGCTGCTCTCCCAAGGAGTACCGCTCACGCTGCACAGACTCAGATCAGACAGTACAGAATGATTGAAAGGTTATCATTAAGCTGTACAGCCGTGTTTTCACTGTAGGTTTGTCAGACCGCTACGGCATGAAAAGCTGGCTGCACGAAAAGGCTCAGAATGCCGCCCCTGACGATACTGCAATGGTACTTAGAACAGATATGGACGGCTTGAAGGCGATAAATGACACCTTTGGCCATGCTGAAGGAGACTATGGGATCAGAACCGTCTCGAATGTTGTTCAGAGCATTACCAGTAATGATGAGATATGTGTACGCACAGGCGGTGATGAGTTTTGTCTTATAGGGATAGGAAAATACGCTGATGATGAACCGCAAAGACGGACAGAACGCTTTTTAAAAACACTCGAAGCTGTGGGCCGAAGTTCCGACAAGCCCTACGAGATAACAGCGAGCATAGGGTGGGCAAGTGCTCCTTACAGTGAAAATGTTGTAAGCGAGCTGCTCAAGACCGCTGATGAGCGAATGTATGAAAATAAGCTGATGAGAAAGAAAAACAGGATATGACATACAGTCATATCACTGCTTAGGGGTAAAAAATCTGATATCATTTGCGTACTTATAATACCTACCTTAGCTGCCGAATACACTCAGACACGGATAACCGTCCTGCTTCAGACGGCTATCCGTGTCTTATTATTACAGCCTTTCCAAATAGAAAATTCAGCCCTCAAAAGTTGGATCGCCGATCCCTCCGTGATATTATTTCTTGAATTTGCTGCTTATCTCGGCAAACTGTGATGCGTCCTTACTCCTGCGCTCTTGCAGCTTCATCGACCTCTGCTGCTACCTCAGCCGCATCGCTCCAGTCCACAGCACTGCCGATCAAGGCACCGTAGCCGCCCATGATCATCATTCCAAGCGGTCCGCCTGCGATACTGAGGAGGAAACCGATAAGACCACCGACAGCGGTATCATTCGATGTTTGCGCACCCGTGTCGAAGCCGTCAAGTGTCTTGATCGAGCCCTCGGCATTCTTTGCGATGATAGCCTGAGATACGACATAATCATTTGTCACTGACCTTGCTTTAAGCTCTGAAAGCGCTTGAAAGCCCTCGCTTTCAACGCAAAATTTACGATAATGATGTTTTCCATAAAATATCCTCCTTGTTAAAATTAAAATCTCCTTTGCACCGCAACTGATCGTAAGCATTACGTTCATTCGGCTTACTATCATCATAGCACAAAAGCGATCAATTTACCACTACAAAAATGCAAAAAGTGTTCGGACTTTAGAGTATCTCAACAATATTATCCATGACCTCAAAGATGATCTCTTTCAGGTCTTTGGTGCTGACCTTGTCCGGTGAGGACAGCCAGAAAGGTGTATGCACCGTTTACAGCGGAAGCCACCATTTCAGCGATAAGGACATAGTTTTTTATTGTGACCTTTTCGGGATAACGCAGTTTGAATTTGAGCTTGGTACAGCTTTTCCATTTTTCAATAAAGCATAGATCCGGCTGAGTTATCATAAAAGCATGAAAGACGCTCCAATGCTCCTTGAGTAAAAGCTCTATATCTTCAAGAGCTTTATCCATATCTGCCATTGACAAAGGTCTGTTCAAATTTCCGCCGACAACATTCATAAGTCCACGGATCAGTTCATCCTAGATCTCAGCTCTTACCCTCCTCGATGTCCGTCATCATTGCTTTGAATCCGTCATGCTCGAAAGTTGTTCCCAAAACCACGTCATCGACATAGTAAACGGTATTACTAAAACCATTATCCGCTGCATACGTCTTGAGGATAGCCATTGACGGATTTTGAAATCTTTGGTATAGTGAATATGGGAAATCGCAGGAGCGACGATGAGAGAGAACCAGAAGAAGTCGCACAGCGACTTTCACATGATACAAGGCTTGGCAGAGGGCGCTGCCACTACGATCCCGAATTGAGAAAAACAGAAAAAGGAAAACTGAAAAGATCAAAGACGAGAACAAGCGTGATCTGTACCTGAAATGTCTTTTTGACGCTTTTTTACTACCTTTGGTTCAAATGCCTTTGCTGTCATAATATCATACATCTAAAAATCAACCTCCTGTGTTATTTCTATTTTACCGCAGCTTGCTGACTTTTTACAGCTTTTTCAGAGTGGCGATCTTGGCCGCTTTTGTTATGCAGAGTTAAGTCAGCATCCGACAGAAGTAAAATTTTAGAGAACCTTGTTGCATGGTGGATAAAAATATGATATACTTAATTTGGAAACGGATAATATTCTGAAATGGAGATAGGAAGGGAGTGATTGTATGCTGCCGATATATATGGCATTGATCGATGATGAGGAAGATAAAAGCGATTTTGAAAATATAGTAAATAAATATGAACGAAAATGAAAATTTCTGCAAAGCAATCGAACAAGCCGTTGTGCTGCCATGTGCAAAAGAAATGCAGCTGATATCTGATGAAAAATGTGATTTTTCATCAGCATACAGAAGAAGGATCCGCAGATTGACCAAAAATCAAGATAAAACACCCCATTCATTGATAAAGACGACCTTGCAAAGGATGATATTCATAATTGCCGCAGTGCTTATGATCGGATCGATAACAGTAGCTGCTGTTCCGCCGTTAAGAGAATGGTTTGTTGGTTTGTTTGCAAGCAGCAATGATAATAATACTGATGTCTGGAATGTACATGGGGATGTTCCAGCCGATGATCTTACAGATGCTTTTGTGTGTTGTGAACCAACATATATCCCAAATGGATTTGCTGAACAGGACCGAACTCAAGAAGAAACTATGCTTATCATTGATTATTCTTCTAATAATGAATTTATCGAGTACACTCAAAGCAGTATATTAACGAATAATCAGATAGATACGCAAAACAGGACAACTGAAAAGGTATCGATAAATGACAATGACGCTCTGCTGTCTTACGATGCCGATACATCAACTATTGTATGGACTGATGGCAGATATTCTTATACAATAACCGGAGATTTGTGTAAAAGTGACATAATTAAGATGGCTGATTCGGTAAACTCTACAAAATAAAATATTTTTCTGAAAAAGTGTGTACATATTCACTCAAGCTTGTATCTTACTATATGAGGGGACAAAATCTTGAGGAAAGGAGTGCACATTTTTTATGCAATAATAATAAAAACAAGTACGTGCAATTGTGAAACCATACAAACTTATGTATTTCAATCAGCCATTTTCACTGCTTTTTCGGTTTATATAATTGAAAGCTGCTGAGCCCAATGAAGATGTAAATATTTATTATGCACAATTACCCGTTGTAATAATTGTGTGATATGATGAAGTTAAATTACTCTGCAACAAAACTTGAAGAAAATCACACCTATATTATGAAAAAACGTTTAATATGAAAAAGATCGTTAGGAGAATCGCAGCTATGGGTGCTGCTGTTATGATGATGAGTTCTATGGCTATTGGGGCGAGTGCTTCTAATGGTGTTAATTGGAAGGTTTATACTCCAGCTAAGACTCCGGCAGGCTCAGGAATTACAACCGATACAAAAACGGTAAGCGGTTTAAGCACATCATCTGATTCCGCAATTGATTTTGTGTGCGGAGGTTTTACAGGAGGCTCAGGAAGCACATATGCTCGTTGCAATATTCAGTCAAACATGAAAAAATACAGTACTCAGTGTGCTGATCTTTATTACTATGGAGATTCCGGTTCGGTTCAGTTCAAAAGCGGTTGGTATGCATATTCCAATGGAGGTAAATGCAAAATAACCGTAACATTGAAAAACTATACAGGTACTAATGGTGTAACTATAACTGGAAACGCACAATAAAAACCAATTAAGGAGACATCAATGCGAAAAAATTTTCTTTGGATAATGGCGACAGCAATTATTTTTACCTCCTCTTGTGCGAAAGCACCAGAGGAGGTAAAAAAGGAAAATGATATTCTTAATAATACCGAAAAAGCAGAGTCCGCAGAGCTTGAATATCAGACTTTGGACGAAATACGAAAAACAAGCGCAGACACACTTGCAACAAATACTACTAATGTTACTGTAAACAAGCTTATTATTGGTAACGGAGATGTTATGCCGGCATACAAAGTTTTGCCTTACAATAATAATTTTGATTTGCTCAAACCCTTGGTGAAATATCTGTACAACGAAGAATTTTCGCTTGATTCACCATACTGTGAGTATAATATAGGAGGACAAAAATATGACGAGAACGATCCTGAAAGTGATATAAATCCTCATAGTTCTATCATGTACGCAGGAGAAAGTATGGATTTTACACGTTCCCTTATATACCATGAAACGGGATATTCCTTTTACAATGCCGTTTCAGGTGATGATCCTTATCGTTTCACAGAATACTTTCCTACGGAAAAGCGTTATAGGATCAATCTTGGAGAACAGCTTGACAGCCAAAGTTATACAATGGTCGACGGAGGCGAGTGGAGTGTTATGGACTCTGCGAAGTTTGCTCAAAATTTTGTGGACGAATATTTTTCCCCTCTCGAAAAGAATATGTTTACTTATCAGATGACCGATTTCCGTGTTAAAAAGCTCGACGACAGCTTCGGATATGTAATCGAATTTCAGAGAATTGATCAGAACGGTAATCTGTATGATAACCATTATTACTATGCTAATGATGAAGACTTTAGTAAAGGCAGCACTAATAACTGGATAGCTGAAAATAAACCGTACCTGTATTCCTCGCAAATTCAGGTAACAATGAATAGTAAGGATACAATTAATTCATTTATCAAATGCAATGTACCCTATATGGGTGATGTAATTGACAGTGGGGAAAAATTGCTGACTCTTTCGTCGGCTATAGATATTATCTCTTTAAACATGGCAGGCAAGTCATCATATTCCTTTGAAACAGTTGAACTTGAATATTATTATGTGGGACTTGACTGTCCTGACTTTACTTTGAAGGACAATTTTGATCAGGAAAATATGCTTAATAATGCAGAAATTGAGCTTAGGCCGTATTGGTCATTTACTATGTCTAATTGTTATCCTGATGCGTACAACATTGACAGTATCGTTGTTAATCAAAATAGCCTTTATCTTGTGGATGCTTTAACAGGAGATTTTTATGTCTATTAATTTTCCTAGTGCTCTTTTAACAGATTTGAAAAAGTGCTTTTTAAGCGTAAAATTCTTGTTGTCGGTTATCGTGTTTCTTATATTGATTTTTTCTACGGGCTGTGTTCTGCTTGATACTGACACCCCCGACTATTCAATAGCGGAATTTATTTTTAAAACAGACAAATCATTGTGGCTTAAATATTCGTCTTACAGCTGCGTAGATATTTTTGCACAGGGATTTTCAAATCAATGGTTGGGAATATTTATTCCGTTTTTAACGGCGTTTGCTTGTGTTCCTGTTTTCTGTGATGAATACACTTCTACTTGCTGGCGTCATTATGTTTACAGAATAGGCATAAAAAAATATATCCTGTCAAAATTTCTGTGCAGTGTGATAATTTCATTTGCTTTGGTGATTATTTGCTATTTGGCCTTTGCGGCGGTCTGCTTTAGTGTATTTCCATATCCCGAAGAATATGCTGAAGGCATTTTTTATAGAGCATGGTATAATTATTACGGTATAAACAAAATTCTTAGTTCGGACAGCTACCTAATTTTCATTTTCGGAAGAATTTGTACAGCATCTATAATTGGCGCAGTTGGCGGATTATTCTGCCTTATTCTTTCGTCAATGACGATGAGTAAATATGTGTCGCTGGGGATTCCCGTGCTTGTATATTTTTTCTTTGCACAAGTTGCAAAGCCCTATAAGTTCAGTGGAAATATGTCGGACTTGAAATTTTGGTTTCTGGACAATAGTTCAAGATTTTCTTCAATGGAAACATGGTTTACAGATTTCATGGGAATTCCATTATGGGCAGCATACGCATATTTTCTGACCGTGATTGCACTTTTACTTATAATATATTATTATATTATGAAAAGGAGGCTTAAGCAATGACGCTGAAAAAGAGTTTTGTAGTACTTAAAACCACATATGTACGCTGGCTGCTCAGTTCGCATTTGCTTATATTCGCCTTCGCATATATGTTTTTCTATGTATATTTTATTGAACCGCTTATTAGTTTGTCCGATTATTTTGCAACTCCGCTTAATTCTGTCGAGCCCTTTGTTTCACTTATGAATAGCGCATATTTTCTTCCTCTTAGCGCACTTACATATCTGATTTTAATTTCGGATTATCCCAAACTTGATGATTCTGGAACATTTATACTTTTCAGAACAGGAAGATACGCATGGATATTGGGACAGATATGGTTTCTAATATGCTCGGCGATGACATTTATTTCGTTTCTGCTTATATCTTCGATGCTAACTGTGATGAGCCGAAGTTTTTTAATAAATGCTTGGAGTCTTGTTTCCAAATACACACTAAAGCCAGAAAACGCAGTGCTCAGACCAGATTTTCCCTTTGCGATTATCGACAGCTCGGTAATCAATCAATCACGTCCTTTTGAAGCTGTAATGCATTCAGTTACTCTTATACTTATGTTTATGCTAAGTGTAGGTCTTATCCAGATAATTTTTGCTCTCATACGAAAAAAGATTTTTGGAATATTTGTAAACCTTAGCTTCATAGCAACAGGGTTGGTACTATGGGCAGTAGATATCAAGATAAAGTGGCTTTTCCCTATAGCAAATTCAGCGTTTGGTTGGCATTATGATGGAATGTACGACAAGACTATAATAAGTATTGCGTATTCCTATGGGTATTTTTTTATTTTGTGTGCAGCATTGATAATCTGTGCTTTTGTAATAGGAAAACACTGTTCTTTCTGTATAATAGGTGAAAATGGGTAGGAGTAAATTATGAGTATTATTGAAGTGAAAAGTATAAATCTCACCATAGGCAAAAATAATATTTTAAAGCACATAAATGTGTCCTTTGAGGAGGGCAAGATACACGGACTTATCGGACGAAACGGCAGTGGAAAAACAATGCTTATGAAGTGCATATGTGGTTTTATCAAGCCCACAAGCGGTGAGATTATCGTTGACGGCAAGAAGGTCGGAAAGGACGTTGATTTTCCGAAAGATATGGGAATTATCATTGAAACACCGGGGTTTATACCTTACTATTCGGGCTATAAAAATTTAAAGCTCCTCGCAGGGTTGAACAACAAGATCGGCAAAGAGGAGATACGCAGCAGTATGAAACAGGTAGGACTTGATCCCGACCTCAAGCGTCACGTCCGCAAATATAGTCTAGGTATGCGGCAGCGTTTGGGACTTGCACAGGCTATCATGGAAAACCCAAAGATACTCATTCTTGACGAGCCTTTCAATGGTCTTGACAAGGATGGCGTAAAAGAAATGCGTGAGTACCTACTCAGCTATAAAGAGCAGGGAAAGACTATTCTTATCTGTTCCCACTCGGCGGAGGACATCTCCGTGCTGTGCGACACTGTGCATGAAATGGATAAGGGTGTGATAAGTGAGATCAAGGGGTGAGCTGATCAAAAAAACATCATATGCGTCAGTGCGAGGCTTTGCCGTTGGCTAAGAATGGGACATTGGAAAATAAACCGGATAGCATTTTCAAATAAGTTTTGATATATAACGCAAAAAGACAGATACCTCAGTCAAATGAAGTATCTGTCTTTCTTATTTCTTAGTTATAGCCTGCTGTATAGGTCTTTCATAATAGTTGTTGAAAAGTTTCTATATTAGTACCGACCTAAGCCGTCCGCCATATTTTTCATATTGTATTAAAGCTGTGTATCAACAAAAATTGTATAGATAGCCTTCATTGCAGATTCAAAATCAGCCTCGTTTACACCGATGATGATGTTAAGCTCGCTAGAGCCCTGATCTATCATCTTTACGTTTACATGAGCGTGTGCAAGGGCTGAGAATATTCTGCCTGCTGTACCTCTGTTTGACTTCATTGCACGTCCCACAACTGCAATAAGCGCAAGGTCTGTTTCAATATCAATTGTATCAGGGTGACAGTTTCTGTGCAGACCTGACATTATCTCCTGCTCCTTTGGAGCAAACTCTGCCTGATGAACAACGACAGACATTGTGTCGATACCTGATGGCATATGCTCAAAGCAGATACCATTCTTCTCGAATACTTCAAGAACTCTTCTGCCGAAACCAAGCTCTGCGTTCATCATATCCTTTTCGATATTAACTACAGTAAAGCCCTTCTTTCCTGCTATACCTGTGATAGTGAATGCAGGCTTCTGAGATGTGGACTCAACGATCATTGTACCCATATCCTCAGGCTTGTTTGTGTTCTTGATGTTTATTGGGATGCCTGCTTTTCTTACAGGGAAAATAGCGTCCTCATGAAGTACGCCTGCACCCATGTAAGAAAGCTCTCTCAGTTCCTTATATGTTATGGTAGTGATAGGCTGTGGGTTGTCGATAATTCTAGGGTCGCATACCAGGAATCCTGATACGTCTGTCCAGTTCTCATAAAGATCAGCGTTTACTGCTGCGGCAACGATAGAGCCTGTTACGTCAGAACCGCCTCTTGAAAATGTCTTGATAGTATCGTTTGGCATTGAGCCGTAGAAACCAGGTATTACCGCATTATCAAGTGTAGCAAGTCTCTGAGGAAGCACCTCGTTTGTTCTTGCAGAATCGAACTGACCCTGATCGTTAAAATAGATAACATCAGCAGCGTCAACAAAGTTATATCCAAGATATTTAGCAAGAACGATACCGTTAAGATATTCACCACGGGAAGCCGCATAGTCACGTCCTGCCTTGCCGATAAAGCAAGCCTTGATAGTTTCAAACTCCTTTTCAAGAGAAAGGTCAAGACCCAGATCATTGATTATGCCGTAATATCTTTCCTTGATAGCGTCGAACTCGCTGCTGAAATCCTTGCCCTTTGCAGCAAGATCATAGCAGCCGTAAAGCATATCAGTTACCTTTGTATCGTTTGAAAATCTTTTACCAGGAGCAGACGGCACAACAAATCTTCTTGAGCTTTCCGCTGTGATTATCTCCTTTACCTTCTTGAACTGCTCAGCACTTGCAAGAGAGCTTCCACCGAATTTTACAACCTTTGTCATTTCACAAACCCCTTATAAACTATAGAATTATTCCTGTCTGCGTACTTTTCCCACGCTGACGTTACAATAAATAGTATACCGAATTTGCGTGATTAAGTCAATGTATAAATGGACTAATTTTTATAGTTTTTTTGGTGTATGTTTGTGAAATACGCTTGTATTTGTATGACGGACAACTCATACTTATCTGTCTGCCTATTATCTGTAATGTTTGTCTATCCACCTATCATGTTTTCGTGAAAGAAAGCCCCAGCGTTCTTCAACACAAAATGCAGCAGATAAAACAAGCGGCAAAGAAAGCAGCACAGCCGCAATAATAAGAATAGCCATATTACTTACGTTCACAAGAACGCCTCCCGTCTCGGTTTTGTTATGACTATATTATAACGTTCCTCACTTAAACAGACCTTAACGCAAAGTGAAAACTATGTGAAAAAAAGCCCCGACCGAAGTCAGGGCTTTTTTCATCAGACTGCTTAAACCGTCACAGCCTGAGTATTATTCTTTTTAAGCACCTCAATAAAATCTTTTTCAGGAACAGGCTTTGAAAAGTAGTATCCCTGAATGAAATCACAGCCCATGCCAAGAAGCGTGTCGAGTTGGTGCTTGTCCTCGATACCCTCGGCGACTATCTGCATATTGAGCTTCTTTATCATCGCCACTGTACTCTCAATGGCGATATGCGCCTTTTCGCTCTTGAAACATTCCCAGACTATTTCCTTTTCAAGCTTGATAAACCTGAAAGGCAGGCTGAGAAGATATGTCATATTTGAATATCCCGTACCATAATCGTCAAGTGCAAACTTCACACCATAGTCGGAAAGGGTCTTGATGTTTTTCTCCATAATGTGCGGAGTATACACCGCCGCAGTTTCCGTTACTTCAAGACAAATAGACGATGGGTCTACCTTGTATCTGTCCATAATGCTGAGAAGCTGCTCTACAAGGTCAGATTGCATGCACTGGACTACCGACAGGTTTACCTGCACATATTCGATACCAAGTGAAGTTCCCACGCCTTTCTTTATAAATCGGCAGGCTTCCTCAAAAACATATTTGCCTATTTTGAGTATCTTGCCGTTTTCCTCAGCTATAGGAATAAATTCCTGTGGAGGGATAAATCCAAGCTTTTCATCCTTAAGCCTAACAAGGGCTTCACAGGAAACTATCTTGTTTCTTGAACTTGAATATATCGGCTGATAGTATACCTCAAAGCCACGATTATCCAAAGCCTTGTCTATAGCATTCTCTACCTCGCTTCGACGTTTGCTGTCATAAAAGTTTATGTCAGTTGCATGAAGAAGTCTTTCAGTTTCAGGTTCACGATGCTTGAACTGCTCGATAAAGTCCACCAGCATATCTGCATTGTCAACGTCCTCAGGGCAGTCGATACGCATAAAGCAGGCTGTTATCAAAGTATCAACAGTACCTATATTCCAGTTTTCAGACAGCTTTTTCCTTATTGCACGATACGTTTCCCCCACCTTTTCAGAATCCTTCGGGAACATAAGAGCAAAGCATTCGTCCTCCAAATAAAATCCATCGCCCAGATTAACAAAGTTATAAAGATAGTCGGAAAAGCTTCTTAACAGAGAGTTGGAAAAACGTCCGCCAAAGGTTTTCATAAACATTTTGAAATCCGGTATCCTTATGAGCAATAATGTAAAATCAGAAGCTGAGGCATATTTTATGGAACACCTATTGACAAAGCTGCTCCAGTTGAGCATTTTCGTTCCTTGGTCTATCATATCGTCCTGACTTTGCAAAGTGAACATTATTAGAAGCATACATACAGATGCCGCAAAGCACTCCACAAGAAGGTGTTTATTGATCATCTGAACAATTACCGCCACTACCGTCATTGAGATAAAGGCTGTTATAGAAGTGACCACCTGTCTTGATAGCATACTTCTATTACCCATTGCGTAAACGATGCCAAATATAAGATAATAAATCGCCACAATGTATGTAAATGGCTGAAGAGTGCCACGATGATAACCACCTTGACTATCCACATAGATTATAAAATGTGTTACAGGCGTCGTAATCACAAGCAAAAGGTCAACGATCATCGGTGTATATAAAAAGCTTTTGAAAAGAGCCGACATCTCTTTATAGCCGTCCGTCAGGAAAAGTATATAGATCACAAATAGAAACGGAATAAGATTATGTGTAAAATAATAAGCCGTATGGAAGAAGATTTTAAGCCCTATGCCCCATTCACCGGTAGAAAACACACTTAAAATATCCAACACAGTTGACAAAGCCGAGTCGCCCACGAGAATGCCAAAGACCTTATTCTTATTGCACGGAATACGCTTCTTGAAATAGAATACAACTCCTGTGATAGCATATATCACAAGGGCACATATATCATAATGGATAATATAACCCACAACGCAGACCTCCCCGTATTGTTATGGTAATATTTTAACATAACTCTGTTATGGCTTCAACCGATTTAACAAAAAGTTATAATATTTTTGGTTGTGTGCATAACTTACATATAAATAAAAGCCCGAATTTATGGTTTTTGTCAATTATTATCTATTCGTTGTAATGTTCATTTATTCATGGTAATGTTCATTCTTGCGATTCTGTCTCTTATACACATCTCCGAGCCCACGAGACGCGTAGTAATCTCGTA
>ENA-OZHU01001030-OZHU01001030.1-human-gut-metagenome-genome-assembly--contig:-NODE-1030-length-15756-cov-4.616012_pt1 | contig 15756 bp, 8 predicted proteins | sample MGYA00244054_ERZ653700 | MGnify/ENA primary metagenome ERZ653700 (study PRJEB26926, sample SAMN06165279) | human gut metagenome | biome: ENVO:00009003; feature: ENVO:2100002; material: ENVO:00002003...
TCGGAAAATGTTATTAAAATATGTTGCATGTCCGAAAAAAACTTTACCTTTGTCCGAAAAGCTGGTTTGGTTTACCAAAATAATCATGTTAATCACCTAATTTATGAAGACCTTATTTAAATATGCGACCGTCGTGCTCCTCCTGGCAGGGACTTCCGCCTGCTCGCAGCCTTCGAAGCGCGCTTCGATCATTGACGAAAACATCGCCGTCGCCGAAAAGCAGATCGGCATGCTGGCCGATTCGAGCGAGACGGGCGGTGTGATCCGCATCCCCTCGACCTGGAAGAACGGGCGGATCGACTACGTGCCCGTCGACGACTGGGTGAGCGGTTTCTTCGCCGGGACGCTGTGGTACATGTACGAACTGACGGGCGACGAGACATGGGCCGCGCGCGCACGGAAGCATACCGAGATCCTCGATTCGGTGCAGTACCTGCAATGGCATCACGACGTGGGCTTCATGGTCTACGACAGCTACGGCAACGGACTGCGGCTGAAAAACATACCCGGCTACGAGGATGTGATCGTCCAGACGGCCAAGTCGCTTGCGACGCGTTTCCGGCCGGTGCCGGGCGTCATCCAGTCGTGGGACGCCGACCGCGGCTGGCAGGGCGAGCGCGGCTGGCAGTGCCCGGTGATCATCGACAACATGATGAATCTCGAACTGATGTTCAAGGCCACGGAGTTTTCGGGCGACAGCACCTATTATAATATCGCGGTGAAGCATGCCGACCGAACGATGAAGGAGCACTTCCGCGACGATTACAGCTGCTATCACGTCGTGGACTACGACCTGACGACGGGCGACGTGCGCGGACGCTGCACGGCGCAGGGCTATGCCGACGACTCGGCGTGGGCGCGCGGACAGGCATGGGCCGTCTACGGCTATACGGCCTGCTACCGTTACACGGGCGACAAACGCTACCTCGACCATGCGCGGAAGGTGGCCGGTTTCATGCTGGGCGACAAGAACATGCCCGCCGATCTGGTTCCCTACTGGGACTACGATGCGCCGAACATTCCCAATGAACCGCGCGACGTCTCGACGGCGGCCATCATCGCTTCGGCGTTCTACGAAATGTACACCTATACGGGGGACGGGCTGTATAAGCAGAAGGCCGACCGGATCGTCGAGTCGCTCTCGTCGCCGGCCTACCGCGCTCCGGTGGGCGGCAACGGCGGGTTCCTGCTGATGCACTCCGTGGGCAGCATCCCGCACGGCAGCAATATCGACGTGCCGCTGAACTACGCAGATTACTATTTCCTTGAGGCACTGATCCGCAAGGGCCGTGTGGAGGCGGGCGAACCTTTGTTTTAAACCGGATGCCCATGTATAAACTGTTGTTTCTCGCCGCTGCGTCGGTGTGGTCGTGGGCCGCACCGGCGCAGTCGGTGCGGGAGGTCGCCGATGCGCGGATTCTTTCGTTCGAGGAGTCTGCGGCGCCTTTCACGGCGTCGGAAGGCTCGTCGCTGTCCGTCTCGGGCGACCATTATAAGCACGGCGCCCACGCGCTCCGCTGGCAATGGTCGCGGGCGGGCGCCCGGGTGCGCATCGAATCCCCGGTGGGTTACCTGTCGGAAAATCCCAATCCCAGGGAGACCTCCGTTTCGACCTTCGTGTTCTGGGTCTACGCCCCGAAGGCGCTCGACGGGAAATTGCGTTTCGAGTTCCGCAAGGAGGGGCGCACCTGCGCGTGGTTCGACTACGGACTGGAGTTCACCGGCTGGCGCGGGGCATGGGTGGCTTTCGACCGCGACATGCAGGGCCGGCCCGAGGAGGGGATGGACGAACTGGTCGTCACGGCGGAGGGCGTCGAACGGGGCGAGTTGTATTTCGACCACCTGATTCTCTCCTCGTTTCAGGACGTGCGGCACCATACGGCCGATTTCCAGGCGCCGTTCATCAACGCCGCGACCACGAGCCACTGGCTCACGCTGCTGCAATCGTGGCGCAATCCGATGCCCGCACTCCCCGCCGCGGTCGGTGAGGGGGAGCGGCGCGATATGGCGACCGTCGAACGGCGTCTGCGCGAACTGCTGCTCGAAGGCCGGAAGCCGATGGCGATGAAGACCCTGCGCAAACGCTTCGACGCATACGGCATTGCGGAAAATCCCGACGGGACGCTTCGGGGCAAGCCGATCTGGTTCGTGCGCTATGCCGAGACCTATATCAATCTGGGCCATCCCGATGTCGGCAAACTGTTCAACGACAACGGCCAGACGCTGCGCAAATACAACGACTTCCTGTTCCAGGTCGCCGTGGCCCACGATGCCGCTGCGGACGCCGCCGAGCGGGCGGAGCTGGAACGGATGTATGTGCTGCTGACGCGGCATCTTCTGGATCAGGGCTTCGCCGCGGGAAGTGCGCAGGGAACCCTGCACCACCTGGGGTACAGCATGCGCAATTTTTACACGGCTCCCGTCATCATGCGCGACGTGCTGCGTCGCGCCGGGCTGGAACACGACGTGCAGCAGGCTATGGAGTGGTTTTCGGGCGTGGGCGAGGTGAAACTTCCGCCGGCGGAGCCGGGGATGGACATCGACGCGTTCAACACCTCGCTCGTCGGCCGTCTGGCGAGCATCGTGATGCTCCCGGACACCCCGGTGAAGGCGGCCTGGCTGGAGGCGTTCTCCCGTTGGGTCGACAACGGATATAAGGTCACCGAGGGGACCGGACCCTGCTTCAAGAGCGACGGCACGGTCTTCCACCACCGGCGCCACTACCCGGCCTATGCCGTGGACGGGTTCAGCGGCGGGGCCGTGAATGCCGTGTGGCTGTTGTCGAAGACGCAGTTCGCGGTGAGCGCCGAAAGCCATGCCGTTCTGAAACGCGCGCTGCTCGAAATGCGCTTCTACTGCAATCTGCGGTCGTTTCCGCTGGCCCTTTCGGGCCGTCATCCCGACGGCCGCGGCGAACTGGTCCCGTGGCATTATGCCCGGCTGGCCGTTGCGGGTACGTCCGACGGCCGCGGGGAGATCGACCCGGAGCTGGCCGCCGCCTACCTGCGTGTGGCCAAAGGAAAAGACGCTTATACGCGGCTGTTCGCCGAAAAGGGCTTCGCTCCCGAACCTTCGCCTGCGGGGAACCGCGTCTACGGCTACAATGCCTCGGTGTCGCACCGGCGCGCCGACTGGCTGGTGACCGTCGCGGGCCACAGCCGCTATCTCTGGTCGGCGGAGATTTACCAGGGAGCCAACCACTACGGCCGCTACCTGACGCACGGCAGCATGCAGCTGCTTGCAGACGGCGATCCCGTGAGCGCCTTCGGCAGCGGGTTCCGGCAGGAGGGCTGGGACTGGCGGCACATTCCCGGGACGACGGCGCTCGAAATCCCGATGGAGCGGATGAAGGCCGATATCCGGAACGTCGACACCGCGTCGGGCTACGAGGAGATGCTCCTCTCTGACGAGGCCTTCGCCGGAGGCGTCAGCCACAGGGGCCGCGACGGGGTGTTCGCGATGGAACTCCACGAGCACGACAAATACAACGGTTCGCTGCGGGCGCGCAAGTCGTGGTTTTTCTTCGACAACCGCATCGTCTGTATGGGTTCCGACATCGAAAACAAGGCCGAGGGCGGTGTGCATACGACGCTGTTCCAGAATTTTCTGGTGGATGCGGCCGATCCGCTCGTCGTGAACGGCGAGGCGGTGACGCAGTTCCCCTACCGGGCCGAACTTGCGGGCGGCGCCGTCCTGCGCGACAACCTGCGCAACGCTTACTTCGTGCCGAAAGGTAGGGTAGTCGTTTCGAAATCACTTCAGCGTTCGCTCGACGAGGAGACCGACGCTCCGACCGAAAATAATTTCGCAACGGCCTGGATCGACCACGGCAGCGGGTCCGTCAGCGGCGGCGGGTACGAATACATGCTGGCCGTGCACGCTTCGGACGAAGAGACGGCCCGCTACGCGCGGGAACTTCCCTACGAGGTGCTGCGCCGCGACGCCTCGGCCCATATCCTGCGCGACAGGCTGTCGGGCGCGGTGGGTTATGCGCTCTTCGCCCCCGGTAAGGTGGGCGAGGGGTTGCTGGAAAGCGTTTCGCTGCCTTCGCTGGTGATGATCGGCGGGGATGGCGAAGGGCTGACGGTGAGCGCTGCGGACCCCGACCTGCGTTTCTACGAGGGGCCGAGCGACGAGGTGTTCGATGCCGACGGCAGGCGCGCCGAGCGGAGCGTCTACTCCCGCAAGTGGATCGACAATCCCTCGGGAGAGTCGCAGCTGGAGGTCGTGATCCGCGGCCGCTGGCAGTCCGCAGACGATAGGCCAGAGTGCCGGATCGAACCTGCGGGCGAAAACACCGCTTTGATCTTCACGTGCCGCGAAGGTGCGACGCGCGAAGTGAACCTGATTGAAATGAAATAAGACACGATGTTGAAAATTAGAATTGCAATTCCGTTTGCGGGCCTCGCCCTGACGGCCTGCGGGCAGTCGGAGGCCGGGCGCCCCAACGTGATCTACGTATTTCCGGACCAGTATCGCAACTCCTCGCTGGGGTTCTGGAGCGATCCGGAGTTCGCCGCCGAGGTGGGGTGGAAGGGCGATCCGGTCGCAACGCCCAACCTCGACCGCTTCGCCCGCGAAGCCACGGTGCTGACCGAGGCGGTGAGCAATTTCCCCGTGAGCAGCCCCCACCGGGGCATGTTGCTTTCGGGCATGTATCCCGAGCGGAACGGCGTGGTGCTGAACTGCATGTCGGAGCGTCCCGAAAGTTCGCTGCGCGAGGACGTCGAGTGTATCGGCGACGTCTTCTCGGCGGCGGGCTACGACTGCGCCTATATCGGCAAGCTGCACGCCGACTTCCCGACGAAGAACAACCCCCAGCGTCCGGGAACCTACGTCAGCGACGCCGTTCCCGAGTGGGACGCCTACACGCCGCCCGAACGCCGCCACGGGTTCAACTACTGGTACTCCTACGGCACCTACGACGTGCACAAGCATCCCCATTACTGGGATACCGACGGCAACCGTCACGATGTCAACGAGTGGTCGCCGCGGCACGAAGTTTCGAAAGCCATCGAATATATCGAAAACAAGGGCGGCGTGCGCGATCCCGAAAAACCGTTCCTGATGATGATCGGCATGAATCCGCCGCATTCGCCCTACGCTTCGACCGACGACTGCGACCTGGAGGGGTATGAACGTTACAAGGACAAGTCGCTGACCGAACTGCTCGTGCGCGACAACGCCGACACGACGATGGCCAAGGCCGCCGCCGTGCGTTACTATTTCGCCAACGTGAGCGGTATCGATCGCGAGTTCGGCCGCCTGCTCGCTGCGCTGGACAGGGCGGGGCTTACGGAGAACACGATCGTGGTCTTCGCTTCGGACCACGGCGAGACGATGACCAGCCATTCGACCGACGACCCCAAGAACTCGATCTGGCGCGAGTCGCTGAACATTCCCTTTCTGGTGCGCTATCCGGGGCGGGTGCCGCACCGTGTGGACGATCTGCTGCTCTCGACGCCCGACATCATGCCGACGCTGCTGGGGCTGGCGGGCCTCGGGGAGCGGATTCCCGCGAGTGTCGAGGGGCGCGACTACTCGGCCGTGCTGCGGCAGGACGCCGTGCAGCCCGAACGCCCGCGCGCTGCCCTTTACATGCGCAACCTCGACGGCGGGCGCGATGCCGACGGACTGGTCCGCGGCTTCTTCGCCCAGGCGCGCGGCGTGAAGACCGCAACGCATACGATGGAGCTGCGCATCGGCCGCGACGGGACGCTCGAACGCGTGCTGATGTTCGACGATGCGGCCGATCCCTACCAGCTGCACAACCTCGCGCCGGAGGAGCATCCCGCGCTGTTCGCCGCGCTGTGCCGCGAACTGGCTGTGTTGCTGCGCGACAACGACGACGTGTGGTTCCGCGAGGGCGTCTTGTCCGACGTGGTTCCCTATGATACGAATAACTAACAATCAATCGGATATGAATAAATTGTTTTTGTGGATTGCAGCGGCCTCGGCCTTTGTGCTGCAATCGTGTGAGAACACCGACGGCATCCGCGACGAGATCGGGAGCCTGCGCGACCGGGTGATTACGCTGGAGGCGAAGATCGGCAGCGTGAACACCTCCATCGTGGCGCTCCACAAGTTGATGGACGAGTCGACGATCATCGTCGGGATCGAACCCAACGCAAAGGGGTACGAGATCGAGTTGAGCGACGGAACCCGGCTGCCCGTCATCCTCGGTGAGAAGATCGAGGCGCTGGTTCCCGTCATGGGCATCGACGCCGAGGGCTACTGGACCGTGAGCCTCGACGGCGGAGCCACTTCCGAGCGGCTGAAGGTCGGCGGAGAGTACGTTTCGGCATGGCCCGTTTCGGGCGGCGACCATAAGCCCGGCGCCGAGGGCGTCACCCCGCAGCTGAAGGTTTCGGCCGACGGGGAGTGGCTCGTGAGCCTCGACGGCGGGGCGACCTACGCGCCGCTTTTGCAAAACGGACAGCCGGTCAATGCCTTGGGGGATAAAGTCGTCGTCAGTTACAGTTCGGCCTTCAAGTCGGTGACTTACGACGCGACGACCGGACTTTTGGCGGTCGAACTGCTCGACGGCGAAAAACTTACGCTTCCCGTCTTCGACGATTTCGGACTGACGGTGACGGCTTCCGACAACGAGACTTTCCGCCTCGGGGAGACCCGGGCCTTCGAGGTCGTGCAGAACAACGTCGCCGAGGCGGTGATCGACGCGCCTGCGGGCTGGACGGCCGTGCTTGGCGAGACGACGCTGACGGTCAAGGCTCCCGCGACGTTCGACGCCGCTTCGCAGCAGGCGGCGGTCTCGGTGACGGTCTATTCGGACAGGAAATACCGGAAACTCGTCACGCTGAACGTGACGCTGCTCGACGAGCAGGTGGATGCCAACGCCGCTCTGGCATGGCGGAATTTTAAGGCCGGAACTGCGGATAACGTCCTGCTCGATTATTCGTATGCCGGTTACAAGCACGGCGAGGAGGCTCCGGCCGATGTCTGGGGACTGGGCTACAAGGTTTACAACGTCGTCGACTACGGCGCCGATCCCACGGGCGTCAGGTCCTCGCGCGGGGCGTTGGCAGCGCTGCTCAAGGAGCTGAAACTCTCCGGGCGGAGCGATGCGGGGGCGAACCTCGCGAATGCCAATGCCCGGGCGGTGATCTATTTCCCCGAGGGGCGTTTCGTCCTCCACAACGACGACGACAACGTGGTGGACCCAACATCCGCCAACCAGAAATACACCGACTCGAAGGGGAACAACCGCAGCGAGGAGATTTTCATCCGCGGGGGTTATTTCGTGCTCAAGGGCGCGGGCCGCGGCAAGACGACGCTCGTCATGGACACGCCCAACCTGCCGAACAACTCGGAGCAGATGTGGTCGTCGCCCATGATGATCAATATCAAGCACAATTCGGGACTTTCGGACCTCACGACGGTGACGGGCGACGCCGCACGCGGCACGTTCTCGGTGGAGGTGGCTTCGGCGGCCGGCATCGGGAAGGGCGACTGGGTGTGCCTTTCGCTTTCGAACAACGACCCGACGCTGGTGGCGCAGGAGCTGGCGCCGCACCGGGTCGAGGGAAACATGACCGATATTCAGACCATTACGGTCGAGGACTATCACCAGGTGGCTTCCGTAAGCGGCAACCGCGTGACCTTCGCCGAACCGATCATGTACGCTGTGGAGGCCAAATGGGGCTGGAAAATCCGCAAATACCCCCATTATGAACATGTCGGTGTCGAGGACCTCACGTTCGAGGGTCGCTCGAAGGAGAACTTCGGCCACCACGCTTCGTGGGAGGACGACGGGGCTTACAAGCCGCTCAACATGATGCGTCTGACCGATTCGTGGATTCGCCGCGTCGATTTCAGGGGCGTCAGCGAGGCGTTGTCGATCGTGTCGAGCGCCAACTGCTCGGCCTACGACATCGAGATCAGCGGCAACCGCGGCCACTCGGGCGTGCGCTCGCAGTCCTCGTCGCGCATCTTCATCGGCAAGGTCTGCGACCGCAGCCGCGGGCAGGCTGTCTCGCCGCCCTATACGAGCACGGGGTATTTCGAAAACGCCGGACAGTACCACGCCTCGGGTGTGTCGAACACCTCGCTGGGGGCCGTGCTGTGGAACAACACGTGGGGTGACGACGCCTTCTTCGAGTCGCACTCCAGGCAGCCGCGCGCCACGCTCGTCGACCGCTGCACGGGCGGATTCGTGCAATGGCGTTTCGGCGGCGACGAAACCAACGTGCCCAACCACCTGGGCGACCTGACGATCTGGAATCTGAACGCCACGCGTGCGGCGCACGATTTCGGGGCCGAACCGTTCAAGTGGTGGCTCTCCTCGGACAAGTGGTGGAAGACCATGCCGCCGATCATCGTCGGATTCCACGGCGCGGCGGTCACCTTCGACGAGAGCGCCGAACAGGTGAAATACCTCGAAAGCAACGGCGCGGCCGTCGAGCCGCTGTCGCTCTACGAAGCGCAGCTGCGCCAGCGGTTAGGGTATGTCCCCGCATGGCTCAATTCATTGAAATAGAATAAAACCAAACATATTATGAAAAAGTATCTGATCCTGATCTTCGTCGCGCTGGCTGCGGTTTTCCAGTCGTGCGACAACAACGACGACCTGTGGGATGCGATCGACGACCTGAAGAGCCGCGTGCAGGCGCTCGAAACGCAGGTCGACGCGCTGAACGGCAACATCGAGGCGTTGCAGAAACTCTACGGCGGCGCCACGATCTCCAAGGTCGAGACCTCCGATGGCAAATATCTCATCACGCTGACCAACGGCGAGACCATCGAACTGGTGCAGGGCAGCGAGGCCGAGGCCGTGATTCCGATCGTCTCGATCAACGACAAGGGCGAGTGGCAGGTGTCGACCGACAACGGAGCCACGTTCACCTCGCTCGGCGTGAAGGCCGTGGCCGAGGACGGCACGACGCCCCGGTTCCGCATCGACGAGGCCACCGGCTACTGGCAGGTGAGCTACGACGGCGGCACCTCCTTCGAAAATGTGAAGGACACCAAGGGCCAGCCCGTCAAGGCCATCGGCTCGGGTACGGTGACCGACAAGTTCTTCGAGGAGGTGAAGGTCGACGGCGGCGACCTCTATATCAGGCTGCTCGGCGGCGAGGAACTGCGCATTCCGATCGTGAGCGATTTCTTCTGCCGGATCGTCACGCCGACCGAGGGCGTGCAGACGTTCGACGCCGGGGCCACCAAGCGTTTCGTGGTGGAGATCCGAGGTGTCGAGCAGGTGAAACTGTCGGCTCCCGAGGGCTGGTCGGCACGCCTGACCGATGCCGTGGATGAGAGGGCCGAACTGATCGTGACGGCCCCCGCAGCCGTGACCCGCGCCACGGCCGACACGTCGAAGGACGTGGCGATCGAGGCCTTTGCGGCCGGCGGGCTTTCGACGGTGGCCAAAATCCAGGTTGAGAGCACCGGAACGGCTCCCGCCGCTCCGACGGTTGCGGTGACCAACTCCGCGACGGTCGAGCCCACGCAGTCGGCGCTGACCTTCGACGTTGCGCCCTCGGCCAATGCCGACGGCTGGAAATACCTCTGCTTCAAATCGATGGAAACGGCTCCCGACGCCGCCAGGGTCCTTGCCGAAGGCACGGCCGGTACGGGTACGGGCGTGACGGTCGGGAATCTCGAAGCCAATACGGCCTATACGATCTACGTGGTCGCCTATGCCGGCGATCTGACGAGCGAGGTGGCAAGCGTCGGGAACACGACGGCGGAGGCTCCCGTTACCGCCGAGGCGGACTACTACCAGGATTATCAGGACGGGAAAGACATCGCGCTGGGCGACCTGACGATCAATAAGACGGTCTATCCGGAAGCGCAGCTGCTCAAGCCCTCCGAACTGACCGCTGCGATCATTACGGCCGGAGGTTTGATTTTCGTCGACAACTCCGATGCTGCCGATCTGTCGTTCACGATTTCGGGCGCGTCGATCAATATGGGCGACATCGTGCTGATCGGCCGTTATCCCGAACGTGCGCAGGCGACGATCTCCGGGCCGGAACTGCGTTGCAAGTACAATGCGGCTTTCAAGAACCTGCATATCGCGGCTTCGGGCAATTACAACCTCTTTACGACGACCAATGCCACCTATGATCCGACGCTGCATGTCGAGGATTGTACCGTGGATGCCGCCTACAATGTGGTTTACGATTCGCACAATACGCAGAATTTCAAGAGTGTCTATTTCGGGAATTCGATCGTGAAGATGACCGTCGCCAACAAGCCGTTCTATTCGACCAAATCGAAAGGAGCCTATACGCAGCAGTCGATCCGTTTGGAGAATAATGTCTTCTATGCCGAAACGCCTTTGCAGAACTACCTGATCAACTGCGGGGACAGGTCGCAGGCATTCCAGACGACCCGGCTTCAGGTCGAGGTGACGAACAATACGATTTATAACATTTACCAGCCGAACATTATGATCCGGGCTTATGTCCTCGCAGGGCTGACCGTGACCAAGAATGTCGGGTATTATACCGGTGTTACCGCGAAAAATTATCTGACGGGTGTGTATGACACGGCTGGATTTACGGCTGACAAGGCGGAGGTAACCTATAATTACCTCTACACCGCGCCGGTCAGCGATACGAATTTCTGGTCGGCGAAGCATACCGGAAGCTACACGCCTGCAAACAACCAGATGGGCGACGGCGTGGAAGCTCCGTTCTCTTCGATGGATGCGGCGAAGGGGTATTTCCCGGTCGACGCTTCGGTGGTGAAGACGGGTGCAGGAGCGACCTACGACACGAAGGCGTGGTTCAAGACGGAGTAATTCCGGCTTGCCGTAACGAAAAACTCCGGCCTGCATTTTCGCAGGCCGGAGTTTTTTTCGTTGAGCCGAAGAGGCGGATCAGCCGATCCAGCTTGTCAGAATCTTCATGCCGCCGTCGGGCGTGAAGGCGAGCGAACGGGCCGAAGCCGGAATCAGGACCGTTTCGCCCTGGTGCACCGGAACCGCTGCGCCGCTGTCGTCGGTGAGCGTACCGCGGCCCTCGATGCAAATCGCCACGACGAACGAGTCGAGCGACGCGAGGTCGAGCGTCTCGGGGCGGGTCAGATCGTAGAGCGACGTGGTGAAATAAGGGCACGACACCAGCTCCACGCGCGTGTCCTGCGCCGGCTCGTAATGCGTCCGGTAATCGGGCAGCACGGTGTAGTCGATGGCGCCCTTCGCCAGTTCGGTGTGCAGTTCGCGGGTGTTGCCGTTGGCATCGCGGCGGTTGAAATCGTAGATGCGGTAGGTGATGTTCGAGGTCTGCTGGATTTCGGCGATGAACGACCCCGCGCCGATCGAGTGCACACGTCCCGCGGGCAGGAAGAATACGTCGCCCGGTGCGATCTTGTAGTCGGCCAGGATGTCCGTGATGGTGTTGTCCCCGACGCTGGCCTCGTACTCGGCCGGCGTTACCTGCTTCGAGAAGCCCGAACGCAGGTGCGCGTCCTTATCCGCCGACACCACGTACCACATTTCGGTCTTGCCCTTGGATTTGTGGCGTTCCCATGCCAGCTCGTCGTTCGGGTGCACCTGGATCGAGAGGTCCTGCCGGGCGTCGATGAACTTGATCAGCAGTGGGAACTCCTCGCCGAAACGCCCGTAGTTGGCTTTGCCCAACAGCGCCGCGCCGTGACGGGCGATCAGTTCCGGGAGCGATGTCCCGGCTTCGGGGCCTTCGGCGACGACGGACTCGTTGTCCTTGACGCCCGAAAGCTCCCAGCTTTCGCCGATGTTGCGCTGGTCGGTGGCGATTCCCTTGTAAGGGGCGATCTTCTCGCCGCCCCAGATCAGGGATTTCAGAATCGGTTGAAATTTATACATGGTCGATCTATTTTATGCGTTTTCCGTGTCGAGCTGGCTCAAGGCGAAAGCGTATGCTCCGACCGAAATGGCCTGGCTCGCGCCGAGTTTCGAAATGGTCACGCCGATGCGTTTCTGCGGGTCGTAGGCCACGTAGCGGTCCGTGCCGTAGACTTTCAGGGGCCGCTGCGCGCCCTTGGCGAATTCGCGGAACTCCGTCTCGTCGTCCAGATCGTAAACCTTCATCTGCACGCGGTTCAACTCGTTGCCGTTGAGCTGGTGCATCTTCGAACGCAGCTCGTTCAGCAGGCTGGGCATGATCCATTTGCGGGCCGCCGTGATGCCGCCGCCGATGACGATCAGGCCGTCCACCAGCGTCACGGCCGTAGCCATGGCGTCGCCGGCGATCTCGCCCATTTCGGCAAAAGCCTTCTTCGCGGCCTCGACATCTCCCGGGCGTTTACCCTCGGCGATTTCGCAGATATCTTTCGGTTCGAAGGTGTGGTTCACGTCGCCCGAAGCTTCGCCGTAGACGCGTTTCACGGCACGGATCGACGCCCCGTCCTCGACGATGATTTCGGGCATTTTCTTGTGACGCAGGCAGAACGTCTCGACGCATGAGTTGTCGCCGCGGTTCAGCCGGTTGTCGATCACAAGGCCCACGCCGAGTCCCGTGCCGAAGGTGTAGCCGACGAGGTTTTTGTATTTCTTCGGGCTTCCCAGCGCTTCGAGCCGGGCGTTGACCTCGGGCAGGGCGCCTCCCAGCGCCTCGCCGTAGGCGAACAGGTCGCCGTCGTTGTTGATGTATACCGGGATGCCGAATTTCGCTTCGAGGAACGGACCCAGCGCCACGCCTTCGCGGAACGACGGGAAGTTGGGCAGATAACCGCCGATGATGCCGTTCGGATAGTCGGCCGGGCCGGGGAATGCAAAACTGATGGCTACGGGTTTTTCGGACAGACGGTCGATGACGGCCTGGAACCCTTCGACCATTGTCGCGAGGCATTTGTCGAGGTTCTCGGCATGCGACGGGAGGGTGATCGGCTCCACAATGAATTTGTTGGCCTGCATGGCGCCGAAAACGAGGTTCGTGCCGCCGGCGTCGAGGGTGATGACCACCCGGTTGTCATGGCTGTACATATTGAGTAGTTTTGTTTGGATTGTCGGTGTTCCGGCAGGCAAAGATACATAAAAATTGAACGGGTGCAAAACCGAATTGCGCGAAAAAGGCCGGCGACTGCTGCCGCCGGCCTTTTTCAGGACCTTGCCTTGTGTCAGTTGTTTTCGGGACGCAGCTTGCGCACGACGGCGCCGGTCTGCCACATCTCGCTTTCGCGCATCTCGCGCAGCTCCTCGTTGAGCTTCTCGCGGTAGTCGGGTTTGCTGTTCAGGTCGATCGAACGCTGGGCCTCGTTGCCGGCGGCCACCTCCCTGTACAGCTCTTCGAAGACGGGCTTCGTGGCGTCGCGGAACTTCTTCCACCAGTCCAGCGCGCCGCGCTGGGCCGTGGTCGAACAGTTGGCGTACATCCAGTCCATGCCGTTCTCCGAGACCAGCGGCATGAGCGACTGGGTCAGCTCCTCGACCGTTTCGTTGAAGGCCTCCGAGGGGGTGTGGCCGTTGGCGCGCAGCGTGTCGTACTGGGCGGCGAAGATGCCTTGGATGGCGCCCATCAGCGTGCCGCGCTCGCCCGTGAGGTCGGAGTAGACCTCGCGCTTGAAGTCGGTTTCGAACAGGTAGCCCGAACCCACGCCGATGCCCAGCGCCACGACGCGTTCGAAGGCGCGGCCCGTGGCGTCCTGGAACACCGCATAGCTCGAATTGAGTCCGCGGCCCTGGAGGAACATGCGCCGCAGCGAGGTTCCCGAGCCTTTCGGGGCGATCAGGATCACGTCCACGTCGGCCGGGGGCACGATGCCCGTGCGCTCCTTGTAGGTGATGCCGAAGCCGTGGGAGAAATAGAGGGCCTTGCCCGGCGTGAGGTGCTTTTTGATTGAAGGCCATACGGCGATCTGCCCGGCGTCGGAGAGCAGGTACTGGATGATCGTGGCGCGCTCGGCGGCCTCCTCGATGCCGAAAAGCGTCTGGCCCGGCACCCAGCCGTCGGCTACGGCCTTGTCCCAGCTCGCGGAGCCTTCGCGCTGGCCCACGATGACCCTGAATCCGTTGTCGCGCAGGTTGAGCGACTGTCCGGGGCCTTGCACGCCGTAGCCGATGACGGCGATGGTCTCGTCCTTGAGTGTTTCGAGCGCTTTTTCCAGAGGAAATTCCTCGCGGGTTACGACGTTCTCTTCGACGCCGCCGAAATTGATCTTTGCCATGATTTTCGTGATTTTGAGTTTGTTATATGTTCTGAAAGTTATTTTTCGCTTTTGCTCCCTTCTTCATCGGATTCGGCCCTTAAACGGTCGATTTCTTCAAGGTACTCGTTCAGCAGCTCGCGCCGCGACTTGATGATGGCCACCGTGCCGCTGCGCACGAACTGCTGTACGCCGTAGGGTTGCAGCAGGCGGAACAACGCCTGCGTGTCGGCTTTGTGGCCGGTCTTCTCGACGACAATGTAGTCCTCGTCGATCTCCAGAATGCGGACGTTGTGTTCCCTGACGAGTTGTTCGACGCCCCGGCTGCGGGTCACCTTGTAGAGGGCGATCTCCTGCTGCACGACCTCGTCGGGGGTGTAGACGAAGGTCTTCAGCACGTCGATCTTCTTCTCGACCTGCCGCACGAGTTTGTCGACCTGGTCGGGTGTGGTGCGGACCACGATGGTGAATTTGTGGATGCCCTGCAACGCCGATTCCGAGGTCGTGAGGCTCTCGATGTTCACGTCGCGGCAGGTGAAGACGGTGGTGATCTGGCTCAGCAGGCCCACCTTGTTCTCCGAAAACACGGTGATGATGTATTCCTGTTCCATACTGTCGTTGTTATTCGAGCCGGATGTCCGCGACCGGAGCGCCGGCCGGAACCATCGGGAAGACGTTTTCCTCGTTTTCGACCCGCACTTCGAGCAGATAGGCGCCCGCATGGGCCTTCATGGCGGCGACGGCCTGCGGCAGCTCCCCGCGCCGCTCGACGCAGCGGTATTCGATTCCGTTGGCGCGGGCGATCAACCCGAAATCGGGGTTGACCATCTCCGTAAAGGAGTAGCGGCGGTCGTAGAACAGCTCCTGCCATTGACGTACCATGCCGAGGAACGAGTTGTTCAGCAGGACGATTTTCACGGGGATCTTCGACTGGAAGATCGTGCCCAGCTCCTGAATGGTCATTTGCAGGCCGCCGTCGCCGGCGAAAAGGACGACTTCGCGGTCGGGGGCGCCCAGTTTGGCCCCGATGGCCGCCGGAAGTCCGAATCCCATCGTGCCGAGACCGCCCGAGGTGACCACGCTGCGCGTGCGGCGGAATCCGAAATAGCGCGCGGCGTTCATCTGCTGCTGGCCCACGTCGGTCACCAGCACCGCGTCGTTGCGGTAGGCCCGGGCCACGGCGGCGACCGCCTCGCCCATGCGGATACGCCCCTCGGCGGGATGCACGGCCTTGCGGATGACGGCTTCGTATTCGATCTGGTCGCAGGCGCGGAATCCGGCGATCCATTGGCTGTGATCGCGTTTGCGGATACGCTCGGTGATGAGCGGCAGGGAGCGTTTCACATCGCCCACGACCGCCACGTCGGCCGGGATGATCTTGCCGATCTCCGCGGGGTCGATCTCCAGGTGGATCACCTTGGCGTTGGCGCCGAAATGCGCGGGATTCCCCGTCACGCGGTCGTCGAAACGCATGCCCACGGCCACGAGTAGGTCGCACTCCTGATTCTTGATGTTGGGACCGTAGTTGCCGTGCATGCCCAGCATGCCCACGTTTTGCGGATGGTCGGTCGGCAGGGCCGAGAGACCCAGCAGGGTCGAGGTGGCGGGCATGCCGCTCTTGTCGAGCAGCGCCCGCACCCGACGCGGAACGCATCGCCGAAGCCGCAC
>ENA-OZHU01001034-OZHU01001034.1-human-gut-metagenome-genome-assembly--contig:-NODE-1034-length-15739-cov-5.618401_pt1 | contig 15739 bp, 11 predicted proteins | sample MGYA00244054_ERZ653700 | MGnify/ENA primary metagenome ERZ653700 (study PRJEB26926, sample SAMN06165279) | human gut metagenome | biome: ENVO:00009003; feature: ENVO:2100002; material: ENVO:00002003...
TTTCCCCTGCTGAAACCTTGTTGATGTAAACCGGATTCGCTTTCACCCATTCGACGTATTCCTCAAACTTGGCTTCAAGGGCTTCGGGGGTATATGCACGAGGGCGGCCCACTTTGCGGGCTGTTCCCGTACGCTTTATTTCATTCTTCATATAGATTAATGGTTAATAAATTAAGCCGACTTTGCTTTCTGGGATACTGCCACCTGCCGGCGCACGGCGTCGTTCTCCTGAATTCCCAGAATGACAGGGTTGTAATTAATTTCCTCGGTTCCCGTGTTTTCGGGAGCGGAGATAGACAGATACAGATCGCCGTCCTCCTCGTACAGATCGACATAAAGGCGGGAATCGTAATCGACGATATAGGGCGTTCCGTTCGATGTTATGGCATACGCTGTGCCGTTAATGCCGTCCGCTTCTGCAACCCATTGGCTGTCTTCATTCTTGCCGTCCAAGCGCAGATAATACGTTGCTGCCACCACTCCGTCCACTTTCAGTTTCAGCAGTTGGCAGTCGCAGATGTCGTTTTCGCCTGTTTCTACCGAATATATGGCGAATATCTGCCCGAATTGGGCTATATACACCGGCTTCGTGTAGTCGAGGTTGTAGAGATCGAGAGCCGTGAGTTTTGCCCGAATGGTGATGATCCGCAGACGGTCCACGACTTTCTGGTAGGAAGCGTATCGGGTCTTTACAATGCCTTCCTCGCCGCCGAACTTCATCCACGGATCGAATACGCCAATACATCGGGCAATGCCCGACATAAACGCTCCCCGCCCCGATAATATCCGTGGCGAGCACTCCGAATAATTGGCGCCGCCTTTTCCGTTATCCTCATAGATCGGCACAACGGCGCAATTTACCCCGTCCGTCGTTGCATTCTCCGACGCCGAGAAAGGCAGCGACACCAGCTCCGTTTCTTTCTCGATATTCTCGTTGCGGATCGTGATGGTGCCGTATGTGTCGGTCTTTACATCGTCGTCATTATCATAGTCGAGGATGTTGCTTTGGGCGAGGTCATCGATGGTGAAAATCGATGCGTCGGGCATATCCACCCGGTGAAAATCGTTCAGGATAACCCGGTCGCTCCAGTCGATGATGTCGTTTTTCTGAACATTGGCGATTATGTCATCGATGCTTATCAGCTTGATCGTGTTAGGGCTGTCCTTGTCCGCATAGGCGAATAACCCGTTCATAGACATCAGGGCGAGGATAAAATCGCCCTGGGAAATGTCGGGGAGATTGGGGGCGACGGGGAATCTTGTAGGGAACGCACAATCGGTCCAATTTGCCCAAATATTTACTGTTAATGGAGTTGAATATGGGTTTGATATATATATTTCACCTGCTGGATCTTCATAATGAAGTAAAATTTCGGTGTTTTCTATTAACGGATAAGTTATATCAAGCGGCACAAAATTGAATCTATATACATTAACTCCATCACCAGTAGAGCCAACCAGTTCTACATTGTATGATGTACCTAATATTGTGGATTTTACTATTTCGGAATTACCATCCAATTCAGTAAGCATTATATGCATCTCCTTGGGATCTCCCCATTCTGGCGGCCTATGTGTAAAATATCCATATGCTCCTGTTCCATTACTCGGTTTAATCGTAATATGTACTGATAAATCCGTTTTATTAAATTTTGTAGTACAAGATCCATATGCTATCTCATGCGGGTCTTTGATTATATTACCCCGGCCTAATACACCGTATATTTGATTCTTAAAATTTGTGCTATTAGCCGTAAATCGCAATGCTTCTGCCTCATTCGATATTTCATCCCCATTTTTTGATACAAGCGGAATAATAGGTCCGAGGTTTTTGCTGTACGCCAGCCGCTCCTTGCCGTCGATAGTGATCCCGTTATACTTTTCGATAGCCGAAAGAATTGTTTTCACCTGCACGGACGGGTGCAAATACTTGGGGTTCGACAACCCCATTCCGAAATTCACGCCCCAAAACGCTACGCCGGGGTATTCATTGGTCGTATTTCCTTCTAAAATGGTCGTGTTTTCGTTCCAGTCGATGCGCTCCGCTTCGAGTTCTTCCAGTTGCGGCCCCAAATCCCGCAGGCCGTTATCAAACAGAGGCTGAAAGTTATCCACGTTGCCCCACGTAAGCGTTACATTGATCGTATCCGCAATATCCGTTACCACGGCGAACCCCTGCGTGAACAGTGGCACCCCGTCCTGGTACAATGCCGCCGGGAGGCGCACATACGGAGCGTCGGCATCCACATCCGGACGGGCTGCCTGACCGATAGCCTGCATATTCGTAGGCGTAGGCGGCAGCGCAACATTGTAGGAACGGTTCGACTGGATGCTGTCGAGGCTCGAAAATATTGGGCTTTGATAGAGCAGGGTTACGACTTCGTCACTCGACAGGTCGCACAAAATATCATTGATATAAAGTTCGTAGGTCGTCATATGTAGTTATTTTTCTAATATTTGATTTAACAATTAAAATTCCGGAGCGTTTAAGTATTAGCTCCTCTTGCTTCCGTTCGTACTCTTCGCACCTGCGCCGGGTACGCTCCAGCAACTCTACAAGTTCTTTCTTATTCAATCCTACTGTCAGCGTGCTGTCGTCCCGCTGGCCACCCCTTCGTTTTTCTTTAGGTATTTTCATGCGCTTAAATCGCAAACACTCTTAAAACGGTTCGCCGTCCGTTGAGGGGTTCGCCGTGCTTTCATAGTCCGCAATCCGTGTAATACTTTCGTTGTGCCGGAAAATCACGCACCCTGTCGCCCCCTCCCGGTTCTTGGCGATATGCAGCAGCCCGACGCCCTCGGCCGGAATGGTCCCGTATCGCCCCGCGTCTATCTCGGTCCGCCCGTACATCGCCGGACGGTCGAGGAACAGCACCATATCGGCGTCCTGCTCGATGGCTCCCGATTCCCGGAGGTCCGAAAGCATCGGGGTTTTATCGGTTCGTTCCTCTATTTTGCGCGACAACTGCGACAACAAGATGACGGGCACATCGAGTTCCCTCGCGAGCAGTTTGGCCGAACGGCTGGCGGCGGCGATCTCCCGCTCGCGGGTGCTGTTCGTGTTCCGGCTTGCCGTGTCGAGCAGTTGCAGATAGTCGATAATGACCATCCCGCACCGCCCCCGGCGGGCCATAGCCTTACATTGCGAGCGTATAGTCCCCATCGTAATATTAGCACAATCACTGAAGTAGACAGGCAGCGCGGAAAGTTCCGCGGCGGCTTGTTCGAGCCTGCGCCAGCTGTCGGCGTCTATATCGCCCGTTCGGAACGATCCGGAGTTAACTCCCGAACCTCCTACCAACATTCGCCCGGCCAACTGTGTATCGGGCATCTCCAGCGAAAACACGCACACCGGAACCCCAGCAACGGCGGCGGTCCGGGCAAAATGTAGCATTGCGGCACTTTTGCCCATCCCTGGACGGCCAGCCAATACCACGAGCTGGCCGCCCCTCCAGCCGCCCGTCAGCACGTCGAGCCGTTGTAAGCCCGTAGGAATGCCGATGCACTCGCCCACTTGTCGGGCCTGTTGGCGTCGTTCCAAGTCGTCGAGGGTGGCCCGCACGACATCCGACAATGGCGTAATATCGTTGGCGTGGACCGTTGCGGCGGCTATGGCGGTTATTTCTGTTGTCGCCCAATCCAAAACGCCCGAGGGATCGGAGGCCGCCCGTACTGCGAGTTCGTGACCGAAAAGGCACATACGGCGACGTATCTCGGTATCTCGGAGTTTCCGGGCATGATCCAATACGTTAATGCCGGAACCTACTGCATTGGTCAAAGTCGTGAGGTATCGCAGCATCTCCCGGCCTTTGAGTTCCGGACGATCTGCGAGCGTGCAAAGGTCTATTTTTTCGCCACGCTCCAGCATTGAGAGCATCACGCCGTAGATTTTGCCGTTATTTGCATTATGGAATGCCGAAATTTCGACGATCTCCGAAACATCAGACAGTTGTTCAGGTTCGAGAATTAAGGCACCCAAAACAGCCTTTTCGAGCTCGGGCGATTCCGGCAGCCCTTCAACAGGGGCCGGGCGGTTATAGGTCTTTGAATGTTCGTTTCGTTTCATGGTTCGTCTGGTTTGGGGTTTCGTCCGGCCGGCGCGTCCACGTTCGAACAGCTGCCCGCCAGTCCTTCATCTTGTTTTTACCGATCATCCAGCCTTTCGCCTCGTAGAAATCGATGAAGCGCTGGGCATCGACCGTATATCCCTTTTCGGAAATATAATTTTTGACCTCTTGGAGAGAGGGAGCAACAAACGCCGCGCGTTTGGCTGCGACTTTGCGCGGCTTGTCCGCGCTGGTACCTTTGGGGGTGTTACCGACATTCGATTTTCCGCTTCCCCCTGCACCCCCTTTACTCTCTATATCTTTATCCTTATCTACATCCTTATCCTTATAAAGGTTAGGTTCTTGGTTAGGGTACTGGTTAGGTCTTTGGTTAGGTTGGATAGCTTTTCCGCTTGGATTGTTCCGGCTTCCTTTGGGCGCTCCACCTTTTCGCCCATTCTCCACACAAGCATCGTATCGGTTATGCGCATTATCAATTACAGGCTTAATCGCAATAAATAGCGCTTTTGCAACCGCATTGCTATCCGGACCAGGCGCAATGCCTTCAAAGGCGTAATCGAATATCGTCTCCGATACGACCTTGTACAAGTCCGGCGGCAATTCGCGTAAAGATTCACGGAATGAACGGTAATAGACCATCGTATCGCGGCTCATCGGGTACCTCCTTTCCGAGATTGCCTACGCTCCCATTTAACCCAATCCGCCTCAAGTTGAGGGTAGCAATAATCATAGAAAATGCGGGATAGATCGGGCGGTAAATCCGGCAATGTACGATCAAGTCCATACATTACTATCGCATTCATAAACAGCTGGTATTCGTTGGGTAAAAGCCCCTCCATCGCAGCCCGAAAGGAACGGTAAAAAACAAAACTATTACGCCTACTCATCGCCGTGCCCTCCGTGAATGTAATAGCGCTTAAACCGCATCTTGTTTTCATGCACCCAGACATCGGCAACATCGATCCCCATTTTGCGGATATAGCGGATCGTACTGCGCGGGTCGGGGATATTCAGCCGCTCGGCGATGTCGAACGTCGCCCATTGACCGCCGCAGACCAGCAGCGAAAAGACCCGAAATTCGTTGTTGTTTAGATAAAATTCCCTACCTTTGTACAGGACTTGATAGAATGCCCCTGCGTGCTTGCCTTGAGCGCCGGGGGCGTGCTGTTTCTGATTCATACCTCCGGAACTATTTACGGTTGGCACTCTCGGCGATAGCCTCGGCGGCTTCGCGGTGACGTTTGGCCGGGTCCTCGATTTGGTTCTGAACCCAAACCGTCAACTCTTTACGGCTGAACAACAGACGCCGCCGCACTTTCCGATAAGGAATTCGTTTGTAATAGGCCAAATTATACAGATTACTGGGCGTAGTAGGGTATCCCAGCCCCTCCAAGAAATTAATTGCAGCTTCGAGCGTTAGTGCGTCCGCCGCTTCCTCCGCCGGGGCTTTATAGTTCGCCAGCTCCGGGATAATGGTGCGCACCGCTGCGTAAATGCACCCCTCCAATTCTTCGCGGGACGTCAAAATAATTTTGCTCGTTCCCGCTGTTACTGTCTCTTGCATCATAACAAGAATAATTTAATTGTTAAAAAAATGTTGCGTCCGGACTATTCCGTAACCGCATTGCAAAGGTGGGAAATGCGGGGGCCTATTGTTATGAAATAATTATTTATTCATATTTATTCATATTTTGCAACATTGATTACCAAACACTTACAACGCATAGTCTTTCACACACAAAACAAAAAAAAGAATGCCGTAAAGCATTCTTTCGTATGGTGGCGATTATGAATTTAACCCTTTTGGTCCTTGAGCAAAAAACGATCAATAACGTTGCTATATGCGGGCATATTATTGATTGCTGCTTTTAAGAAATCATATAGCGATTTCACCTTTTTGTCCAAACTGCCGTCGATTATAAGCCCGTCACGCTGCATTTGGCGTATCTCATCCACGACCGCCTGCGCTTTATCCCCCGATGCCGCATTAATTGCGGCCCGTACACGACTAATCACAGCCGCACTATCTCCGGCTATTATCTCCGAAATACTCGCTTTTTTCCGTCCGGCCTTATTCCCCGGTTTAATAAGTAGAGCCATAGCCACCAACGCGTCGGCGATTGTAAACATATAACCCGCATAGTGTCCCATTTTGAGCAAAAGTGACGCGTCGAATATGGCCGTATTTCTATATTTTGCCCGGCATTTTCCGAACATTTTTAGCAGCCCTGCCCGTCGGTCTGCAATGGATTGTGTTCCGTATGCGGCCATCCGGTCCAAAAACTGCCTGCCCTCCGCCTCCCCTTGTGCATAGCCGTCTAAATACATTTGCCGGAACGTTGCCCGGTGCTCTCTGAAAAATGGATCATCGCCCGCCCTATTTTCGAAAAACAGGACGGCAATACACGGATACCCCGCGAATGCGTCGGGGAGTCCGGTCCTTTGGAATGTCAAATTAGGGACTTTATTATACGCTTCATCATCGGGCAAATCAAACCACCGCGTAAGACTGTCTAAATTGTCGATGTCGTTATAAACACTAAACATCACGTTTCCCGGGGTATTGCCCGTGCATAGAGGTAACGATTCATAATACTGTTGCAGCTTATCCATATCCCTAAAATTTCGTTAATAATTCCGCATTCTTCTGCCGTTCCTCCCGTTCGAAGCTGGCCAGGTAATTTTCCGTTGTTTTGAGGTCCTGATGCCCCAGCGATTCCGAGATATAGGCGATATTCGCTCCTGCCCGCTTCAACACCGTAGCGAACGAATGCCGGGCCGTATAGGTCGAGATATTGCCGATCCCGAGCTGTTCGCCCACCTCCTTCATACGCTTATTGATCGCACGGGTGAAATACATCGTTTTACACTTCCGCCGCATTGCATCCTCCTGTCCGTCGAGAATCGGAAAAATGAAGCTGTCGGGCCGGGAGGGGTTGCCCCATCGGTTAATTATTGCCTGCATCCGCTCCGTGACAACGACCCGGATTTCCTTGCGGGTCTTGGTCGTCCGCTCGGTCTTTTGCCGGACAAAGCATATTTCACCGTTCACGATGTCCCGATACCTCAACTTTACGAAATCGGCAACGTTGATCCCGTTGCACAAGTAGAGGAACAGCCAATAATCGCGGTATTTGGCCGTTGCCTCGGTTCCGTCCTCATAATTGGCTATCTGCCCTATTTGCTCCAGCGTGAGGGCCAATTTGCGGCCCTCTCCGGCTTGTATCTCATACCGCCCCCGGCCGAATGGGTATTGCGCCTCTAAAATCTTTCCGCACCGCTTCATGTCGTTGAGTATTGCCCGTATATGTCGCATATGTATTCCGACGGTAGTACGGCTTTTACCCTCTTTAAGCAGGAACTTTTCGTAACGGCGAATCCAATCCACCGAAACACCCGACAAAGGAACACGAGGTCCGGCAAATCGTTCTATCCCCTTCATAACAACCCGATAGGCCATCATATTCCCGATGCGTTCCTGTGCTTTCATTTCGGCTATTTTACCCTCAAAAGCAATATTAAGCGTATCGCCACCAGCTCGTTTTAGTCGATTGTTAAGATTTTCCAATGAAAAGATACCGCGCATTAATAAGTCCTCAACAGCCGTCCGCACTATCTGGTAGCTGCTTTCGATGTCCTTGCGTATCTCCACAAGTGCACGGGCTTTTGTTGTTGGCAGGGCGTCCCACTCCGCCGGCATCAAATCTTTCCCGGTCGGATAATAGTGACGCACTCGATTGTAGGTAACACGGATTTTTACGGAGCACTTCCCGGACTTTTTCGGATGGGCTGAATCGAACATTGCGGCCACCGTCACACCGTCTTTCGAGTAGTTCATTTTGTGTATAAATTTTGATTTTAGACACACAATTTAGACACAAATATACGGATTTAATCGAAACCAACAAAAACCAAGTGAAATAAAATAGCTATATTCGCCATTGAAATACAAGCATTTACAAAACAATATAGAAATTACCAAAAACAGCTAAAAATCGACAAATTACGACTCATAATCCGAAGGTCGTGGGATCATGCCCCTCTGGGCCCACAGAAAAAGAGGTTACGATTGCCGTAACCTCTTTTTTTCGCACTCTTCGGGAGCGGCGTTATTCCAGCTTCGCCGCGTCGGAGGCCAGCTTTTCGTAAATGGCGACCATTTCGCCGAACGATCCCTCGCCGCGTTTCAATTCGTACATGAAGACGCCCTTGTAACCGGCCTTCATCAGCGCCCCGTACAGCGCGGGCCAGTCGATCTTGCCCTTGCCCGGAAGCCAGTGACGCTCATCGACCATGTCGTAATCCGAGACATGGACGGTCGCAATCCGGTCGCCGCACGCCTCGACGAAGTGCAGCAGGTCCTCCGAAAGCAGGTGGTTCGTGTCGAAACAGATTTTCACCTCGGGATAAGGGGCGATGATGCGCAGCAACTCGGCCGAGTTCCGCCCGAGGCACGTGCGGGGCAGATCCTCGATGCACAGCTGCGCGCCGATCCGCGCCGCCTCCCTGCGCAATATGCCGATCGAAGCGATGCTGTTCCGGATACGCTGCTCGCGCTCCCCGTCCGCAATCGGTTCGGAACTGGGATGCAGCACCAGTTTCTCCGGTCCCACTTCGCCGCAGATCGCGATCATTTCGGTCAGGAATTCGAGGTTGGCCATGCGGGCGCTGTCGTTCAGCACCGAGATGTCCAGCTTGCGGGAGAACGGGAGGTGGCACGACCAGACCTTCAGACCGGCCTCGTCGGCCATGCGTTTGGCGTGCAGCGCCTTCTCGCGGATTTCAGCCACGGTCCCGCGGCCGCTGATGCCGATTTCGACATACTCCACGCCGGCCTTCGCGGCAGCGGCCATCTCCTCGGGGCTCATGCTGCTGGTCGAGCTTCCGACGCCGAGACACTGGGCCGTCAGGTTGGCGGCGCACACCAGCGCCGCTGCCGTAAACAGAATTCTTTTTTTCATCGCTTCCGGTTATTTGGTGTAGTTTTTCACGCAGCGGACGTTCAGATAAATATCCTTGGCCGCCTCCTGATTGGTTTTGGTCTGAAGGTTCAGACTCGTACCGCTGATGACCAGCGAACGGGCCGTCGAGGCGTTGGTCTGCCCGATGAACCACACGTAGCCCCATTTGCCCAGCGCGCCGCTGTTGAAACTGCCGTCGGCCTTCTGATAGCCCAGCGGATACCAGCCGAAACCGATGCTTTCGGCCTCGTCGACGAATTGCAGGAGGGGTTCCCCGGCGTCCGTGAGCGTCATATTCGCCTGATTCCAAATACCGCCGTCAACGATACGGCCGTTGCCGCCGCGCAGCCATGCGCCGACGTTGCCCGTATTCTTGACCGTGCAGCCCGACTTGTAGAATCCGGCCTTCGTAATGGCATTCTCGGGTTTCCCGTCGTGGCCGCCGGAGAAGGTGTATCCGCCCTGCGCGAAATCGTCGGGAATGGCATACTCGCTTTTGATAGCCATCAGCATGTCCCACCAGTCGTTGGCGTTGGCCACGTGCCAGCCTTCGGGACAGCAGCCGCGTATCTGGACGCCGAACTCGCCCTCCTCCGTACCGTCGAGTTTGAAGGCGTTGCCCACGTCGTCCACCCCTTCGTAATTCTGCACATAGGGACACTGCTCCGCCGTACAGCCCGATATGCCGGTCATCGCCTCATACCAGGTGTAGTAACGGCCCTTTGCGTCGTTCAACCGCTGCAAATGCGACGCCTCCAACCCCGCAACCGAGAAAGCCGTCAGGTCGGGCGCAACGCCCAGGTTGCCGTCCTCGCCCGCTTCGTGGCAGTTCTCGGTCATCCACCAGCGTTTGCCGTACTTCTTGATCGTATAGCCCGGCAGCTCGATGGGGACCGACACGGTGATCGCCGCGAAATACTCGCGCACCTTGCTCGCGCCCAGTTCGTTTTTGGCCACCACCGACACCGACTGGGCGGGAATCACCACGTCGTCGTTGACCACCCTGACGGTGATGACGTTGGTTCCCTGACCGTCGATGATCGAGATTTTCGACTTCTCCTGCTCGGCGATCGTCCATTCGTAGGTCTCGGCCCACTGAACCTTCGAAACCGAGAAGGTGAACTCTTCGCCGCCGTTGCAGGTGAGCGTTGCCGGCACCTTCGTGATCGGCCCGGGTTTCTTGGGAACGGTCATCTCCTGGATTTCCTCCTCGGTGTCGCGTTTCACGGCCTCGGTGCAGGCGACCAGCGCCGCAGCGGCGGTCATGCATGCCGCGGCCATCATGTATTTTCGGATGTTTTTCATCGTTTTTGCATTTTAAGTTTTACAAAGTGTGAACCTCGGGATACCCGAACGGATTCTCCACATACCAGCGGGCCTTGTAAATCTGGTAGCCCGCGCGGTTGAACAGCCGGTTGCCCTTCATGTCGCACACCTCGGCCGACCACCAGTTGCTCCCGCCCGACGTGGGGCGCATGACGATCGTGGAATACCCCTCCGGACCCGTCGAAATGCTCTTGATGGTGTTCTGCTGGAAGATCTCCACGTCGAGGAACTTCTCCGCCGCACAGTCGAACTTGTAGACATGCTGATTCGTCGATACATACATCGCATCCTCCCCGCAGACGGGCGCCAGGTCGTGGGCATCGGTATTCCCCGCCGCCATATCGTAAGAGCGCACCTGCGTCAATTCCGGAGCCGTACGCTTCCCGTTGTAGGCGAGCTTGAGCAGCTGGGCGCCCGTCGCCGTCCAGAGGCAGCCGCGCTTCCGGTCCCAGACCACGTTGTGGGCCGAATGGACCGGCATGGTGAAGGCGGGTCTGGAAACGTAGCTGTCGGCGCCATTGTACACGTAGACGCTCAACAGGTTGCCCGTGCTCGACGCCACGACGACATTCCCGTCGGGCAGCACCTCGGCCGAGTGGGGGTTTCCGCCCGGCTTGGCGTAGAACATCGCCTTCTTGTCCGCAATGCGGATCAGCGCCACGCCGCCGCCCGAAGCCGTGACGAGCACGCACGTACGGTTGTAGACCGGTTTGGCCTCGTCGGGCAGATCGAACCACGCCTGTTCCGCAGCCGAAAGCCCGCTGTCGGCGGCCGTCCACTCCCAGGCGACCTTCCCCGTCGGCTGGTCGATCATCACGATCCGGTTCTTGGCCTGCTCGGTCAGAATCATCACCTTCGTGGCCTTGTCCAGGTCGATCGTCTCCTCCTTGTCGTCGCCCGGCCGCCAGGGAACGTAAGGTCCCTCCTCCTCGTCTTTGCTGCAAGCCTGAAGGAGGAATGCGGCAGCCAGTATCCACAGATATTTTTTCATAATTGCCAGTTAGCGGTTGTCGGATTAATAATTGGGATTCTGTTCGAGTTTCTTGTTCAGCAGGATCTGGTCCGCCGGAACGGGCCACCAGTAGTCGCGGTCGGGGTCGAACGCCCGGACGGCGATGTCCGTGCCCGCATAGTCCTGAATCACGGCGTTCATCACCAGCTCGGCGGTCATCCAGCGGCGGATGTCGTTATAATAAAGCCCCTCGCCGGCGAATTCGACGCGGCGCTCGTGGCGGATGATCTCGCGCATTTCGGACTGGCTCTTCGAACCGTAGGCGTAGGTGGGCATGCCGACGCGGCCGCGCACGCGGTTCACGGCGTCGTAAACGGCATCGGAGGGCGTGGCGTCGACCTCGTTCTGCGCCTCGGCGAACATCAGCAGCACGTCGGCGTAGCGGATAAACATGTAGTTGGTCTCGCCGTTGCTGTCGTCCGAATCGCGCTTCTGCGCGTCGTAGATCGTGAGTTTCCTGTGTGCGAAGCCCGTGAACTGGCACACCTCCCCGGCCGGGCAGTTGGCCTTGCCGAGGAACGTGCTCCCGGGATAGAAATTCGTCGCCGCGAAACGCGGGTCGAGGTTGTCGTACTTGCCCATCGTGGCCGCACCGTCGGTCGTCGTCCGGTAGTCCATCACCAGATCGAGCAGCGGTGCGTTGTTGCGGTACTGGACGCTGTAAACGTTGAACGAATTGACGGCCGTGTTCTTGGTCTTCGAAAATTCGATGTTGAAGACGCACTCGCAGCTGTGCTCGTTCGCCGGCAGGAAGAGTTTCCGGTAGTCGCCGAACAGGTCGTAGCCCGCCTGGGCCTCCTTCTCGATCACGGCTTTGGCCGCATCGGCCGCAGCCTGCCATTTCGCGGCGTCGTTCGAGGGGTTGACCAGCTTGCTGGCCTCGAAAAGCAGCAGACGGGCCTTGAGGGCCATCGCCGCGCCGCGCGTGGCGCGCCCCTGGTCGGCGGCTTGGGTCCACTGCCAGTCGAGCAGTTCACGGTCGATGATGTCGTTCAGATCGTCGAGAATCGCCCGCACCACCTCCTCGCGCGAGGCGCGGGGCAGCGAACCGTGCGCATAGACAGGCTCTTCGAGGATCAGCGGCACGCCGTTGTAATAGGTCACCAGCATGTAGTAATAGAGCGCGCGGAGGAACTTGGCCTCGCCCTCCATCTGCACCCTGCGGTCGTCGGCCACGGCGGCGGCAGGCAGGCGGTTGAGATGGGTGTTGCAGCGTCCGATGCCCTCGTAGCACTTTTTCCAGCGGTTGGCGATGATGCCCGAGCTGTTGGCCGTGTGGGTCCCCTGGGCGATGACGTTGTATCCGCCCGCGTTGTTGTAATTATAGGCGTTGGGCGTGCAGGTCTCTTCGAGCAGCGGCGCCGAGTCGCCGAACAGCGCGCTGTTGGTCAGTATGTTGTAACAGCCGGTCATGGCGGCCTCGGTTCCTTCTTCGGTTTCCCAGAACGTCTCGACCGTATATTTGTCGGTGGGAATGGTGTCGAGGTTGCAGGAGGCCAGCGCCGCCGCACCGCAAAGCATCAATCCGATTACTGTTTTTTTCATGTTTTTCCGTATTTGAAGCGATTAGAAAGTAATGTTGAAGCCGAAGTTGATCGTCCGCAGCGAAGGATACTGCATCAAGTTGGTCGACGAAAGGTCGATCTCGGGGTCGAACATCTTCAGCGGGGAGATCGTGAAGAGGTTCTCGCCGTTGACGAAGATCTGGCACTGGCTCATTCCGAGCTTCGAAATCCACCTCTTGGGGAGGGTGTACGAGAGTTGCAGCTGCTTGCAGCGCAGGTACGACGCATCGTAGAGCCACTGCGTGTTCTTGTAGTCGTGCATCTCGGGCGCGCCCGTGGCGGTGTGGAGGATCGGCAGGCGGGAGTTGTGGTTCTCGGGGGTCCACGCGTCGGTCGCCCACTCCTTCAGCACGCCCGCTCCGTTCCAGAACGGGGCTGCGAGGTTGCCCGAAAGATAGGTCTTCACGTCGGCGACGCCCTGGAACTGCGCCGAAAGTTCGAGTCCCTTCCATCCCAGCGAGAAGTTGAAGGCGTAGGTGATGCTCGGCGTGAGGTTGCCGCAGACGGCGCGGTCGTCGTTGTCGATCTTGTCGTCGTTGTTGAGATTCTTGTAGCGGATGTACCCGGGCTTCACGCCGCTGCCGACGGTCACCGAATTGGCGATCTCCTCGTAACTGTTGTAGAAGCCGTCGGCCTGGTAGAGATACCACGCGTCGATGGGTTCGCCCTCGCGGATGATGTTGAAGGTCTTGATGTACTCCTGCCCGTCGAGGTCGACGACGATGTTCTTGTTGTAGCAGAAGTTGCCGCCGAGGCTGTAATGGAAATTCTTGACCGCGCTCCGCCACTGGAGGTTCAGCTCGACGCCGTCGTTGGCCACCACGCCGATGTTCTGCTTCGGGCCGTTCAGGTTGCCGATCTGCGCCGGAATCTTCACGTCGCGCAGGATGCCTTCGGTGCGTTTCTTATAGAGGTCGACGCTGAACAGCAGGCGGTGGTCGAAGGCCTCGAAATCCAGTCCGAGGTTGTAGGTGCGGGTGGTCTCCCACGAGATGTTCTCGTCGACGAAATCCTTGATCGCCGCGCCGCCCGACAGCACGTCGCCGAAGCTGTAATTGTAGCTCTTGTTCGCCAGCACGGCCATCAGGTACTCGTAGTTGCCGATGGCCTGGTTGCCCATCTCGCCGACCGAGCCGCGGAGCTTGAGCACGTCGACCGCCCGGACGTTCTGCATGAAATTCTCCTTGTCGATGCGCCATCCGACCGACACGGCGGGGAAGAAGGCCCATCGGTTGCCCTTGGCGAATTTCGACGAACCGTCGTAACGCGCCGTCACGTCGATCAGGTATTTCTCCTTGTAGTCGTAGGTGATTCGCCCGAAGTAGGAGAAGAGCAGTTCGAGCGACGATCCGCCCGAAATATCCTCCATCGTGGAGCCGACCGACAGGGCGGTGAGCTGGTTGTTGAAGTAGTCGCGTTTCTTGGCCTGGAAGTTCTTGCCGTCGTAACGCTTGTACTCCGTGCCGACCATCACGTTGAAGTTGTGGTTGCCGCCGAAGCTCTTGCCCCACGAAAGGGTGTTGTAGAAGGTGTAGTTGATCGCGTTGTTGTCCCAGTCCTTGGCCGAGACGTAGGCGCTGAAGTTCTTCCGCTCGAGGGTTTTGGGATTGTAGGTGTACATCGCGTGCTTGAAGTCCTTCGAATAGTGGTCGACCTTCACGTAGCCCAGGTTGGCGTTGTACTTGATGCCCCACGGCAGGTCGTAGCCGATGTTGATGCGCCCCAGAATGCGGTGAAGCTGACGTTTGGTGTTGCCCTCGTGCAGCTCCATGAGCGGATTCTCGGGGTTGTTGCGCCCGGGAGTCGAGAGCCACGTCGAGAGCCACTTGCCGTCGGGCAGCTGCGTGCCGAAGATCGGCAGGGCGCGGTTGATGACGTTGACCGTCGTCGATACGCCGTAGATCGGGTCGGTGTTGTAGCGCAGGTTGCCCAGCAGGCTGATGCCCACCTTCAGGCGCTTGGTCACCTGCGCGTTGATCTTCATGTCCCACGAGAAGCGTTCCGCGTCGTCGTTGGCGACCATGATGCCGCGCTGGTTCATGTAACCGCCGCCCAGCGAGTAGGAGATCTTGTCCGTGCCGCCCGAAACGCGGGCGTTGTACTGCTGGAGAAAACCGTTCTGGTAGCAGAGGTCGTACCAATCGGAGGCGGGATAGATGTACTTGTCGTGCTTCATGCCCTCCTCGTATTCGAGGATGTCGTCGCGGTTGTAGGTCACCGTCAGCTTGCCTTCGTTCAGTTCGGCCTGGTTGCGCATGTTCATATACTGAATCGGGTCGGTCACCACGTCGGGCACGTAGGTCGCCGACTGAATGCCGAAGTTGGCGCTCAACTTCACCACCGGCGCGCCCTTCTTGGCCTGCTTCGTGGTGATGAGGATGACGCCGTTGGCGGCCTTGGAACCGTAGATCGAGGCCGAAGCGTCCTTCAGCACCGAGATCGTCTCGATGTCGCCGGGATTCAGCTCGTTGAGCGAATACTCCATGCCGTCGACCAGCACCATGGGGCTGGAACTGCTCATCGTGCCGACGCCGCGTATGCGGATCGTCGCGCCGTCGCTGCCGGGCTTCGACGAAGCCTGGTTGATGTAGACGCCGGGCATCGAATAGAGCGCCTGCGAGGCGTGCGTCATGGGCTGGTTCTCGATCTCCGACATCTGCCGCACGGCGACCGAGCCGGTCAGGTTGACCTTCTTCTGCACGCCGTATCCGATCACCACCACGTCGTCGAGGAGCTGGTTATTCTCCTTCAGCACCACGGTCAGATGCGTCCGGTTGCCCACTTCGACCCTGTCTCTTATACACATCT
>ENA-OZHU01001043-OZHU01001043.1-human-gut-metagenome-genome-assembly--contig:-NODE-1043-length-15628-cov-4.737430_pt1 | contig 15628 bp, 9 predicted proteins | sample MGYA00244054_ERZ653700 | MGnify/ENA primary metagenome ERZ653700 (study PRJEB26926, sample SAMN06165279) | human gut metagenome | biome: ENVO:00009003; feature: ENVO:2100002; material: ENVO:00002003...
CGAGCAGTCGCAGCGGTTCAAGGAGACCAGCAGGGAGTCGATCGACATCCTTCTGAAACCGTTCAAGGAGAACATCGTCGACTTCCGCAAGCGCGTCGAGGAGATCTACACCACGCAGACCTCCCAGCGGGGCGAGCTGAAATCGGAACTCAAACGCCTGATGGAACTCAACCAGACGATCTCCACCGAGGCCCGGAACCTGACCGACGCCCTGAAAGGCAATTCGAAGGTGCAGGGCGACTGGGGCGAGATGCTGCTCGAAACGATCCTCGACAGTTCGGCCCTCTCGAAGGGCATCCACTACCAGACGCAGTACAACATCAAGGACGAGGAGGGGCGCAACCTGCGGCCCGACGTGGTGCTGCACCTGCCCGAGAAGAAGGACATCGTCATCGACTCGAAAGTCTCGCTCACGGCCTTCGTGGGTTACTCCTCGGCCGACACGGAGGAGGAGCGGCGGCGTTATCTCGCGGCGCACATCGCCTCGGTGCGGCAGCACGTCACCGAACTGGGCCGCAAGGAGTACCAGCGGCGGCTCAATTCGCCCGATTTCGTCATCATGTTCATCCCCAACGAACCGGCGTTCCTCGCGGCGTTGCAGAACGACACGGCCATCTGGTCCGACGCCTACGACAAAAAGGTGATCATCTCGTCGCCGACGAACCTTTTCGCCCTGCTCAAACTCGTCGCCGACCTCTGGAAATACAACGACCAGGACAAGAACACCAAGGAGATCGCCGCCTGCGGACTGAAGCTCTACGAACAGCTGGTGGCCTTCACCGCCTCGCTCGAAGGGGTCGGCACAGCGCTGGACAAGGCCCGCGACGCCTACGAAGACGCCCACAAACGCCTCTGCACGGGCAACGACAACATCATCCGCGTCGGCGAACGCCTGCGCAAAACCGCCCGCCTGCAAACCAAGCGGCAGCATGCCGCGCGCACGCTCGAAATCGCCGGCAGCGATACGGATTCGGACGACCGTTCCGAGGCCCCCGCCGCCCTGCCGGACAGCGGCGCATAGCCCCTCCGCAAAAAAAATCGCACCGCAGGCTCATCGTTTTGCCTGCGGGATGTGTCTATTCAGCAAACTAACCCCATAAACTTATGAAAAGAGCGACAATTCTTTTTACGGTCCTGTGGCTGACGCTGGGTGCGGCCGCGGCCGGGAATCCCAAGGCCGACCCGCGGGCCGTCGTCGAGGCGGGCAACGCACGCTTCACGGTCCTCACCCCGCAGCTGATCCGCATGGAGTGGAGCGAGGACGGCCGTTTCGAGGACCGCGCCACGCTGACCTTCGTCAACCGTGAGACGCCCGTGCCGGACTTCAAGGTCCGCGACACGAAATCCCGGCTGACGATCACCACCCCGGCCCTGACGCTGACCTACACCAAAGGCGGCAAGTTTTCGGACAAAAACCTGAAAGCCGTCTTCCGGCTCAACGGCCGCGAGGTCGTATGGACCCCCGGCACGGAGGACCCGCAGAACCTCATGGGCACGACCCGCACGCTCGACGGATGCGACGGCAGGAAGCTGGGGCGCGAACCGATGGAGCAGGGGCTTCTTTCGCGCGCAGGATGGTCGGTGGTCGACGACAGCGGCCGCCACGTGCTGACGCCCGACGGCTCCGCCTGGAAAGAGTGGGTCGAGGCGCGCCCCGCGGGCGACCGCCAGGACCTCTACCTCTTCGCCTACGGGCACGACTACAAGCAGGCGCTCGCCGATTTCCAGCTCGTCGCAGGCCGCGCGCCGCTGCCCCCGAAGTACACCTTCGGCTACTGGTGGAGCCGCTACTGGCAGTATTCGGACAACGAGTTCGTCGACCTGGTGCAGAAACTCAAGTCGGTCGACATTCCGATCGACGTGCTGATCGTCGACATGGACTGGCACGAGACCTGGGGCCTGCGCAAGAAAAACCCCGCCAAGGACGAGTACGGACAGCGCATCGGCTGGACCGGCTACACCTGGCAGAAGGAGCTGTTCCCCTCGCCCGCGAATTTCCTCCGATGGACCGAAAACGAGCAGCTGAAAGTAGCGCTCAACCTCCACCCCGCCTCGGGCATCCAACCCTACGAAGACGTTTACGAGCCGTTCACCCGGGAGTACGGATGGACCGAAAAGGGCAAGAGCGTGCCGTTCCATATCGACGAACAAAAATGGGCCGACGCCTATTTCAAGACCGTACTGAACCCGATGGAGCGCCAGGGCGTCGATTTCTGGTGGCTCGACTGGCAACAGTGGATGGAGTCGAAATTCACCCCGGGACTTTCGAACACCTTCTGGCTCAACTACACCTTCTTCCACCACGCCGAGCAGCAGAACCCCGCGCTGCGGCCCTTCATCTACCACCGCTGGGGCGGCCTCGGATCGCACCGCTATCCGCTGGCATTCTCGGGCGACACCTACGCCAAGTGGGAGACGCTGGCCTTCCTGCCCTATTTCACGGCCACCTCGTCCAACGTCAACTACGGCTACTGGGGGCACGACATCGGTGGCCACATGTTCAAGAAGGAGACGAAAGCCACCGATCCCGAACTTTACACCCGCTGGCTGCAATACGGCGTCTTCACCCCGATCTTCAAGACCCACTCGACCAAGGACCCGCGCATCGAGCGTTACCTCTGGTTCTTCCCCGACCACCTGTTCGTCATGCGCGACGCCATCCGCCTGCGCTATACGCTGGCGCCCTACGTCTACAACGCCGCCCGCGAGAACTACGACACCGGCGTCGGCATGTGCCGTCCGATGTACTACGACCATCCCGAACGGGACGAGGCCTACAACGTCCCCGAGCAGTTCATGTTCGGCAACGACATCCTCGCCACGGCCGTCGTGGAGCCGGTCGACAGCGTCACGGGGCTGGCCGCGCGCCGGATCTGGTTCCCCGAGGGCCGGTGGTACGACTGCGCCACGGGAGCCATGTACGAGGGCGGACGCACCGAGGAGCTGCACTACACCCTCTCGGAAAATCCCTGGTACGCGCGGGCCGGAGCCATCCTTCCGATGAACCCACAGACGGTGAAAAACCTCCAGCAGCCCTGCGACACGCTGGTGCTGACCTTCATCCCCGGGGCCGACGGCGAGCTTGTCCACTACGAGGACGACGGCGTCAGCCAGCAGTACGCCACGGCCTACGCCACCACGAAGGTCGCCAAGAAGCAGGAGGGCAACACCCTGCGCGCCGTCGTCGCGCCCCGCGAAGGCACCTACGCCGGCGCTCCCGACAGCCGCAGCTACGAAATGCGCTTCCCGGCGACCTTCCCGCCCAAAACGGTGCAGGTAAACGGCCGCGAAATCCCCTACGCCCGCTTCCCGAAAGCCGGACAGTGGACCTACGACGCCTATACGCTCGCCTCGGTCGTCTACACGGACGCCGCGCCCTGCGACCGTCCGCTGGAGGTCGTGCTGACCTTCGACGACCACGCCGCGGCGCACCAGGCCGACCTCTACGGCAAAAGCGGAGTCTTCAAACGCTGCATCGACCTGACCGTCGAATTCAAGACCGAACAGGGCAAGACGGAACCCTACCTCATGCTGCCCAAGGAGTACCTCAACGTCTCGCAGTGCCCCAATTTCATTCTCGAAGACCCGGGTCGCATCGCCGGCTACCTGGCTGCCTACGAGAAGAACAAGGCCGCGCTGTTCGAGACCACGGACAAAATGACCATCATCGGTGAAAATTTCAAAAAACGACTGCGCGCGCAGATCGGCGGCGTGAAATAGCCGCCCGCCCGCATAGAAAATCCCCGGAAGTTTATTCCGGGGATTTTTATTTGAAGGCGAGATGGACCGCTACACGAAGAACGCAATCGCCGAAAGCAATTTGCGCAATTCGGCCAGCGCGCCCGAGATATGATACTGCACCGTCTTGGGGCTGATATGGAGCGCCTCGGCAATGTCGTTGTAAGACATATCTTCGTAACGGCTCATGCAGAACACCTTACGCCGCTGCTCGGGCATATTGCTCACCGCCAGGTCGATCATCTCCATCAGGTCGTTCGTCGATACGCGGTCGTCGGTATCGGCAGGCGCCTCCGTCCCGTCCTCCGCAGCCCGGGCCTGGTATTTCGACTCCACCTGCCGGTGTTTGAAGGCATTGAAAATGGCGTTGCGCGTCATCCGGAAAAGATACCCCCTGAACGACACGACGTTGCCCACGGTCTTGCGCTGCTCCCACACCTTGAGGAAAATATCGTGTGTAATATCCTCGGCCTCAACGCTGTCGCCGAGCAGCCGAAACGCAAAGTCCCGGACTTTCGCGGCATAACGCAAGTAAAGAATATCGAGAGCCTCGGTATCCCCTTCCCGCAATTTCCGCAACAGGATATGTTCGTCGCTATTCATGGTCCGTTTGTGCAAATATAGATTTAAATCCAAAGAATTAAAAAACTTTTCGAATTATTTTTTTATTTATTCACGACTATTTTATAAAATATTCACGGTTTCTGCACACACATCATGGCTCCGAACGGTTCCGACGCGCAAAACAGCCGCCGCGCAAAAAAAATGTAAAAAATATCGCCGGACAGACTGGCATCCTGCCGCCGAAAGTTGTCTTATTAATAGAAACGGATCCGAAAAAATCGTTTAACCTGAAAAAACCTAACATGAAAAAACATCTACTACTCCTGCTGACACTCGTATGCGTGTGTCTGACAAGCAGTTGTAAGGACGAAGATGAGGCGGCGCCCGACAGCGTGTACATGTACAGCACGACGGGAACGGTGGATGCCGCGGCCGGCACGCACTCCGTGACGATCTTCACCACCTGCGCCTGGACGGCCGCCGGAGACACCTGGATCACCGTCGACCCCGTCGCCGGCGGCGAAAAGGGCATCCATGTCGTGAAGCTCAGCTACACGGCCAATCCGTCAGCCGCCCCGCGTACCGGAACCGTCACGTTCAAGGCAGGAACCTATACGGAGACCTTCACGCTGACACAGAAACAGTAACTGTCCGCAGGCAGCACAAACCCCAACACGCCCGGCTACCATGAGCAAACAGCAGCGCAAACAAATCATCGACTACATTTTCAACAATCCGAATGTCCCCGCGAAAATCCGCCGGGCGTTCGAAGAGTGGATGCTCACCCGTGAAAACGAGGCCGAGATCGACGAAATCCTGTTGGAAATGTGGAACCGGCATACGGCCGACGCCACGATCAAAGAGACCCGGCTGGGCCTCCAGCGGCTCCATGCCGCGATCAAACCCGGGCGGGTCCGCATGCTGGGACGCCGCATATTGCGCTACGCCGGCATGGCCGCCGCTGTCCTGCTGATCTTTGCCGGAGGTTACTACTTCGCGGCACGGACCGTCCGGCCCGCCGAGGAGATCACCCTGCTGACGGCCAAAGGCAATGTCGGCGAATTCACGCTGCCCGACGGTTCCCGTGTCTGGCTCAACGGCGAAAGCCGGCTGAAATACCCGGCGGAGTTCTCCGGCCCGACGCGAGAGGTCGCCCTCTCGGGCGAAGCCTTCTTCGAAGTCAGCAAAGACTCCCTGCGGCCGTTCCGCGTCAACATGGACAACCTGCAGGTCGAGGTCCTGGGAACATCGTTCGACGCCATCGGCTACTCGTTCGGGTCCCACCAGGAGATCATCCTCAAAACCGGATCGGTCAAAGTCTCCGGCGCCGACCTCGGCAAACCCGTCCTGCTGCGGCCCGACGAAAAATTATCGCTGGACACCCGCACCCGGCAGGTCACCGTCCGGCAGGTCGACGCCCGGAATTATTGCAGCTGGTTCGAATCCCGCCTGATCTTCGACAACACACCGCTCGCAGACATCATCACCAATCTCGAACGCAGGTACAACGTCGAAATAGCGCTCTCTTCGCACATCCGCGTCGACAAACGGCTTTCGCTGGTCGTCTACCACGAACCGTTGGAAGACATTCTGGATGTCATGGCCACACTCATCCCGATCCGCTACCGGATCGACGGCAACCAAGTGCTGATAACCAAGAAGTAAATTCCGGAAATAACGAGCATCCATTCCAGCCGGCGCCTCCTCCGAAGAGGTTCCGGAATGCCTTCCATTTGAACTGAAAAACCGAAAAACACCCAATTAACATGAATGAACCCAACGTTTTAAAACGGATTTGCCGATGCCTCTGCACCGTCATCATCCTGTGTGCGGTATCGGTCGTCCCGGCTTCAGCCCAGGCGCCGAACGTCACCCTCGAGGCGAAAAACGTCACCGTCAAAGAGCTTCTGCGGCTCATCGAAGCCAACAGTCCCTACACGTTCGCCTATGCCGACGCCGACATCACCCCCGGAAAACGGGTCTCGGTAAAGGCCGATAACCGGAGCATCGAATCAATTATCGCCGAGGTCCTGCCCGAGGTGAATGTCGAGATCAAGGGACTGAAGATACTGCTTACGACCCGTTCGGGGGGGGGGTAAACCCGCCGCCCGCAATGCCGGCGCCAGCCGGACAATCACGGGCCGCATAACCGACGACGAGGGCGCCCCGGTGGTCGGTGCGACCGTCATCCTCAAGGGCACGACGACCGGCACGGCGTCGGGTCTCGACGGCAACTATTCACTCAACATCCGGCAGAGCAACGCCGTACTCGAAATTTCGCTCATCGGCTACAACAAAGTCGAACTGGCCCTCGCCGACAACCAGACGCAGGCCGATGTCCGGCTGACCGCCGATGCCATCGCCATGGACAACGTCGTGGTCGTAGGCTACGGCGTGCAGAACAAGCGCGACGTGACGACCGCCATCTCGTCGATCAAAGCCGAGGATTTCGCCGACATGCCGACGGCCGACTTCCGCGACGCCATGGCCGCCAAGATGCCGGGCGTGCAGGTGCTCCAGCTGGGTGGCCAGCCCAACGGCAACGTCTCGATCCGCATCCGCGGCATCCAGTCCGCCACGTCGGGTAACGACCCGTTGTATGTCATCGACGGCATCCCGTGCGATGCCCGGGCCTTCGCCAACCTCGACGGCAGCGACATCGAGAGCCTCGAAGTGCTCAAAGACGCCTCGGCAGCAGCCATCTACGGTTCGCGCGGTTCATGCGGCGTGATCCTCATCACCACCAAACGCGGGCAGAGCGAACACCCCGTCGTCAGCTACGACGGACAGTTCAGCGTTTCGAACGTCACCAAAACGATGGACATGCTCGACGCCTACGAATTCGCCCAAATCTTCAAGGAGGCCCGCGACGGCGCCTATCTGTTCAATGTCCCGACGGGTTCGATCGACGATCCCTACGAGAGCCGTCCGCAAACCTACCACCGCGTCGACCCGCTCATCACGGCCTACCTGCAGGACAAGACCGGCACGATGGTCAACACCGACTGGCAGGACGCCATCTTCCGCACGGCCTACTCGACCAAACATTCGCTCTCTATATCGGGCCGCACCAAGAGCATCAACTATTTCGTCGGCGCCAACTACCTCTACCGCGAAGGCACGATCATCGGTTCGGACTTCGAACGCTACGGGCTGCGCGTCAACCTCGACGGCAAGCGCAACCGCCTGAAATACGGAGTCAGCTTCTCGCCCTCCTATTCGAAGTCGAATTACGTGGACGCCGACGCCCAGTACGGCGGCGACGGCGTAATCGCCTCGGCGCTGATGGCTCCCCCGGTTTTCCCGGTCTACAACTCCGACGGCTCCTACAACTGGGACATGAACGGCTTCCTGCGCATCAATACGTGGGACACCCAGACCAACGAGGTGCTCAACCCCGTGGCGCTGGCGCTCGAAATCGACGACATCCGCGAGAAACTCAACATCCTGGGCAACGTCTTCGCCTCCTACGAGTTCATCAAGGGCCTCGAATACAAAATCACGGCCGGCGGCGACTACTACTCCTACATCCGCAACTACTACCGCCCCTCGTCGCTCCCCCTGCGCGGTTACAAATACCTCGACGCACAGTCGACCCCGCAGGCTAACTATTACAACAACAACTATTTCCACTGGACCCTCTCGAACCAGCTCTCCTTCAACCGCTCGTTCGGCGACCATACGATCAATGCCGTAGCCGTCTACGAAGCCGAGAAATACACCACCCAGACGGCGCAGATCGTCTCCACGGGCACGATCGGCGACGACAAGATCCGGTCCACCAAGGGCAAAACCATCGACCAGGACAACACCTACAACAACAAATACGCCTATACGTTCGCCTCCTGGCTTCTGCGTGCGCAGTACTCCTACAAGGGACGTTACATGGCCTCGGTCTCGATCCGCGGCGACGGTTCGTCACGCTTCGCTCCCAACACCCGCTGGGGTTATTTCCCGGCGGTAAGCATCGGCTGGCGCATCAGCGACGAAAACTTCATGCGCGGCATCAAGTGGATCGACGACATGAAGTTCCGCGCCAGCGTCGGCCAGACGGGCAATGCCCAGATCGGCAACTCGGAATACCTGGCGCTCTACGGCACGACGAACATCGACCTGGGCAACGGGCTCACCTCGCAGGTCTACCCCAAACAGATCGCCAACAACGACCTGGGCTGGGAGAAGAACACCCAGTACAACGTCGGCGTAGACATCAGCCTCTGGCGCGGACTGCTCGGACTGAACGCCGACTTCTACTATTCGAAGACCACCGACATGCTTTTCGACGTTCCCGTCTCGTCGGTATCGGGCCTCACGACCTCGAACATGAACATCGGTTCGATGCAAAACAAAGGCGTCGAGTTGTCGCTCTCCTCGCGCCGCTCGTTCGGCGACTTCTCCTACGCCGTTTCGGCCAACTGGTCGCTCAACCGCAACAAGGTGTTGAGCCTCGGCGATGAAAACGCCGACATCATCAAGGAGTCCTCCTACGCCGGCGGCTACTACATCACCCGCGTCGGACAGCCCGTCGGCTGCTACTACCTGATGGTTCAGGACGGCATCTTCCACAACCAGGAGGAGCTGAACTCCTACCCGCATTTCGACACGACGCAGGTGGGCGACTTCCGTTTCGTCGACGCCAACGGCAACGGCATCCTCGAAAAAGACGCCGACCGGGTGATCGTAGGCAACTACATGCCCGATTTCTACTACGGATTCTCGGTGAACCTCTCCTGGAAAGGCTTCGACCTCGCCGCAGCGTTCCAGGGGGTCTACGGCAACGAAATCCTCAATCTCGAACGACGCTACCTGCTTAACATGGAGGCTTCGTCGAACATGATGCGCGAATCGCTCCAGCGCTACCCCTACGGCGAGCTGAACCGCGCGACCCGCAAATCGAGCGGCAACAACGGCGCCTGCACGTCGACCTTCCACCTGGAGGACGGCTCCTACCTGCGCCTGCAAAACCTCTCGCTGGGCTATACCTTCCCCGACAAATGGACCCGCCGGGCCGGAATTTCGAAACTGCGCATCTATGTGCAGGGCAGCAACCTCTTCACCTGGACCGACTATTCGGGCTACAACCCCGAGGTCAACAAGCGCGCGGCAGACGCCCTGCGCCCCGGCGAGGACTACTGCTCCTACCCGCTTTCGCGCACGTTCAGCGTCGGCATCAACTTTAACCTGTAATTTCAAAAACGAAGACCATGAAACTGAAATACTACCTCGTTTTCACCGCTTTCGCGTTGAGTTCGTGCGGCGAAGGCTTCTTCGAACAGTACCCGAGCAACGACATCACCGAAGGCAACTTCTACAAAACCGACGATGATTTCAACCAGGGCGTCGTCTCCTGCTACGCCAAGCTCAAGACAATGATGAGTTTCCACCTCACGGAGATCGGCTACCGCAGCGACGAGAATATTCTCGAATCAATGGCCGTCTCGACGCAGGACCGCTACGACATAGACAATTTCATCGAGACGGCGAGCAACGGCATTTTGAGCGACATCTGGGATGCCTGGTACAACGGCATCTACCGCTGCAACGACGTACTCGATCACATGAACGGCGTGCAGATTCCCAACTACAACAAATACCGCGGCGAATGCCTCTTCATGCGCTCCTGGTGGTATTTCAACCTCTACCGCACATTCGGCGTGGTTCCGATCGCCCGCACGGTCGTCCCCCCGGCTGCGGCCAAACTCATCCCGCGCTGCACCGAGGAGGAGATGTACAGCCTGCTGACCGAAGACCTTGCCGAGGCCGCACGCCTGCTGCCCGACACCCGTAACGCCGAAAAGGCCCGTGTGACCGGTATCGCGGCCTATACGCTGCTGGCGAAGGTATACCTTACGTTCGGCAAGCATGCCGAAGCCAGGACCGCGCTCGACGAGGCGATGAAGGCCACGGGCTACGGACTGGAATCCACGACGAAACGGGTCTTCGACATCAACAACAAGATGAACAAGGAAGTCATCTTCGCGCTCTACTACAACAAAACCAACGACAACGGACACGGTTACTGGTACAGCGCCAATACCGATGTAATGGCCGACATCCGCAACCCGACCCCCGAATTCAAGGCGATTTACGACGAGTCCGACAACCGGCTGGCGCTGATCGACACCTACACGAAGATACAGAGCAATCTCTTCGCCATGACCAAGTGGTACGACACCTACGACGCCACCTACACGACGCAGGTCGGCAACGACTTCCCACACCTGCGCTATGCCGACATCACGCTGATGTACGCCGAGGCGCTCGCCGAAACGGACCTGCCGACGGCGCTGACATGGCTCAACAAAACCCGCATCCGTGCCGGACTCGACGAACTGACCTCGGACGACGTGAAGACCAAAGCCGAGTTTATACGCGAACTGGCCGCCGAGCGCGGACGCGAATTCGCCCTGGAAGGCCACCGCTGGTTCGACCTGGTGCGGCTGGGGCTGGCCGTGGAGCATTTCCGCAACCTGGGTTACACGCTCGACGCCCACAACCTGATCTTCCCCATCCCGCAGAACCAGATCGAGATCGTGAACAACCCCTCGATCCTGTGGCAAAACCCCGGTTTCTAATCCATCAACCCTTAAAGTCAAAACAAGCATGAAAAAGATAATCAACCTGTTGCTGGCCCTCGTCCTCACGGCGAACCTCGCAGCGTGCTGGACCGAGGACATTCCCGAGGCGGGTGCGGCGCGCCACCAGGTCACCGGCCTAACGGCCACGCCGGGCGATGAAGAGGTGCTGCTCTCGTGGAGCATGCCCGAAGGCTGGAACCCGACGGACTTTATCGTCTACTACACCAACACCGATTCGAAAACCGTGACCCGGCGTACGGGCGGCCTGATGAACTGCACGGTAACCGGGCTTGCCAACGGCACGCAATACACATTCTACGTGCAGGCCGTCTACGGCGAAAACATCTCGAACTACGTGGGCATTACGGGCAAACCGTCGACCTCGCGGTTCCCCGTCACCGACCTGGCGATCGAAGCCGGCGATGCCTACGTCACGCTCACGTGGTCGAAGCCTTCAACGACGGTGCTCTCCTATACGCTCTCCTACTACAACGAGGACGCCACCGGCGACGTGACGGAACTGCCCCTCGACAAGGATGCGACCGCCATCACGCTGGACAACCTGGTCAACGACAAGAACTACTACTTCTCGTTAGTGGCCAACTATGCCAAGGGAACCTCCGAAGCGGCCACCGTCAAGGCCATGCCGACCCAGGCCATCCCTTACAGCCTCGACCGCGACAAGGCAGCCAAGAATCAGCCCATCACCTTCACGTTCAACACCGCGGATTACCCGACGGCCACCGATGTCAAATGGACTTTCCCGGGCGATGTCGTCAAGCAGGGCACGGTCGTCAAATACGGCCTCGGATCGGTCGGCACGCAGACCGTGAAACTGAGCGCGACCATCAACGGCAACGTACGGACCTGGAACCTCGAGGTCGAGATCCGCGAATACGTCGTTTACAGCACCGACTGGGCGCAGGACGGCTCGAACTACAACGGCTTCAAAGGCTCCTGTCCGGTATTCTCGCCCGACGGGAAAACCGTCTACATCATCACGTTCAACAAGGTGGCGGGCCTGTACGCCTTCGACCTGGCCACAGGCAGCGAGAAGTGGCGTTACATCCCGGCGGCCAAGTCGAACAGCTACAACATGCTCACGGTGAACCCCGTCACCGGCGACATCTATTACGGAACGACCGGCGCCGGACAATTCTATGCCGTGACCGCCGAAGGCCAATTGAAGTGGACCTTCACCGAGGCCGGCTCCATGCAAAGCTGCTCGCCGGCCGTCAACGCCTCCGGCACCGTCGTTTACATCAGCGACGCCACGGGCAACACGTTCGGCATCGACGCTTCGTCGGGATCGAAAATCTGGTCCTATGCCGCCGGCGCCAAGGGCTGCGGCCTGCTGGTCCTCGCGAACGAACTGCTCGTCGGCACGACCTCCAACGCCATCTTCCTCAACGCCGAAACCGGCGCGGAGATCGCCAAAGTCGCACTGGGCTGCACGATGGTCAACAATACGGGTTTTGCCGTCAGCAACGACAAGACGCTGGCCTACTTCGGCGCTAAATCCGGCTACATCGGAGCCGTCAACCTGACTTCGCGCACCATCCACGGCAAACTTCTGGCCGGAGGCGGCAATGCCACGGCCAACGACATCTACGAACCCGTCGTGGCCCCCAACGGCTCGGTCTTCGCCGGATCGAAGAGCGGCGAGGTGTTCAACGTGAAGGGCGACCTTTCGGCCAAGAACTGGGAATATGCGCATACCCCCAGCGGAGCGCCGCTCACCAACGCATTCAACTTCGCGCACCCCTGCGTCGACTCCGAAAACCGGTTCTACATCACAGCGGGACAGGCTTCCAACGTCTCCTACATCTTCGATGCGAACGGCAGCATCCTCGACTCGTGGAGCTACGAGGACAGCGACACCAACCAGAAACAGATGGGCGGCAACAACTACCTCGACGGCGTTCTCTATTCGGCGTTCATCGGCAGTTCCTCGAAAAACGGAATCTTCGTCGGCAAATACGTCGGAGGCGAACGGGCTTCGAGCTGGAGCACCCACGGCGGAGACATCTGCGGCTCGTGTTGCGTAAAATAACCGATTCGGGAGGCGCCGGCCGCGCCGGGGCCTCCCTTTACACCCCTAATTCGTAACCCGCAATGAAAAAACTTATAATCCTCACCATGGCCTTTCTGCTGATAGACTCCGTTTCACAAGCCAAATATCCGGTCGGCATCTCCCTCAGCATACTGAAAACACCCTCTGCCGAAGGACTTGCGCAAATCAAGGCCTCCGGGGTCGATCACGTCGAGGTCGTCTTCAACTACTTCTGGCGCAACGTCCCCGAGAACGAATGTTACACCCGGGCCTACCGGGTCAAGGCACTGCTCGAAGAAGCCGGGCTGAAAGTCTGGTCCTGCCACCTGCCGTTCAGCCGCCAGCTCGACATCTCGGTAGCCGATCCGGCGCTGCGCGAACAGAACGTCGCGCTCATGGAGCGGATGATCCGCCTCGCGTCGATCTTCGGCCCGCAGCGGCTCGTGCTCCATCCCAGTTCGGAGCCGATTGCCGACGAAGAACGGGAGATCCGCCTGCAAAACTCGGCCAACTCCATCGGCCGCCTCGCGCTGTCCGCCAAAGAGATCGGCGCGGTGCTCTGCATCGAGAACCTGCCCCGCACGTGTCTGGGCCGCGACTCGGGCGAGCTTATGCGGCTCATCGCCGACTACCCCGAAGTCATGGTCTGCTTCGATTCGAACCACCTGCTCAAAGAGGAGCATGCGCACTTCTTCGAGGCCGTCGGCAACCGCATCGGCACGATCCACGCGTCGGACTACGACCGCAAGGACGAACGTCACTGGCTGCCGGGCGAAGGCGTCATCGACTGGCCCGATTTCCTCCGCCGCCTGCAGGCTTCCGGCTACAAGGGAGTCTTCATGCACGAAGTCCGCGCCGGGGAGACCGCCACGCCCGATAACATCGTCAAAACCTATAACGAGGTAATACTCGGCAACAAGAAAAAATAACCGACAAAATACACTGCCATGAAACACGGACTGCTGAACAAAATCCGGCCGATGCTGTGGCTCGGCCTCTGCGCCGCCAGCCTCGGTGCGGGGTGCTCGAACGACGACTCGGGCGAAACCTCGGAACTGGCCGCCAAAGTCACCCTGACACTTTCGAAATACTACAACGACCAGGGCGCGACATCGCTCGTCACGTGGAAAAGCTCCGACCGGGGAGCCGTCTTCGCCGTCAGACACGGCGCGGCGGAGCCTGCCTACGCGGCGCCGATCCTCCCCGGGTCGCAGAAGTCGCTCTTCCTCTTCACGGTCGACGCGCCGGCGCACGCCGATGCGACGCTCGTGGGCTTCTACCCTTCCGACGCGGCCCTCGCGTGCGAAGACAACACCCTGAAGGCGACCATCCCCGCCACCCAGAGCGGCAGCATCACGCCCTGCCTCGTGGGCAAGGCCACGGCCCGCGCCAACAGTTACGAAGGCTACGACATCGAGCTCAAACAGCTTTTCTGCACGATGTACGTCAGCGTCAAAAAAGGAAATTACTCGATCAGCAAGGCCGTCGTCAAAGCCAACGGCGGTGAAACGATTGCCGGAGACATTTCGATCGGCATCGACGACGGATCGGTCAACGCATCGGCGCAGACGATCACCGTGACGCCGCCTTCGCCCATAGACTGCACCGGCGAGGCCCGGCTGATTCCGGTTATGATCGCCCCCGTGACACTCTCGCAGGGGTATACCGTGACCCTCACCGACACCGACGGCCATTCGTTCTCGGTCGGTTCGACCGATGCCGTGACGCTCACGGCCGGTGACAAGATCGAGACCGACGACGCCCGTTCGACGGAGGTAACCGAACTGATCTTCTGCGGCGACAACATGGTCTACATGATCGACGCGGGATTGGCCGACGAGACAGGCTACAAAAATGCCGTCACGTGGAGTTGGGACGCCACCACCGCCGCAGCGACGCTCGGGCTGGCCGCATCGCGCTGCAACCATCTCGACGACTGCAAACCCGTCGACAACGGCAAGAAGCTCCTGGTCACGAGTTCCTACAACTGGTGCGCGCTGCTCGACATCGCAACCGGGGAGGTGCTTTTCCACACCACGGCGGCCCCCAACGCCCATTCGGCGGAGATGCTCCCGGACAACCGCATCGCCGTAGCCTGCTCCGAAGGCAGCAACTCCGACAACAACAAGGTCCAGGTCTACGACATCGCACGTCCGAACCTCGTCTTGTTCCAGTCGGAACTCGGCTCGGCACATGGCGTGGTCTGGAACGAAACGACCCAACGGCTTTACGCCATCGGCGGCCAGAGCCTCCAGATCTACAAACTGAAAGACTGGACGAGCGCGACACCTTCGCTCGAACTGGAGAAAACCGTGCAAACGCCCTACGGCGGCCTGCACGACATGTCGCTGGTCAACTCCAATACGCTTTGCATCGGCGGACGCCGGGCATACCTCTACGACATCGGCGCCAACCAGTTTACCGAAATGACGCTCTTCGCCAGTTCCACCGCCATCAAGTCGATCAACTACAACGACGACACGGGCGAATTGTGGTACACCGATTCGACGATTCCGGAGGGTTCGCAAGCCTGGTCGACACAGACCATCCGCTATGCCACCGACCGAAACGGCTCCGCCGCGACGCGCACGATCAAAGTCCCCGACCTGGACATGTACAAGGTCCGCGTCCTGTCTCTTATACACATCTCCGAGCCCACGAGACGCGTCGTAATCTCGTCTGCCGTCTTCTGCTT
>ENA-OZHU01001049-OZHU01001049.1-human-gut-metagenome-genome-assembly--contig:-NODE-1049-length-15517-cov-5.918122_pt1 | contig 15517 bp, 10 predicted proteins | sample MGYA00244054_ERZ653700 | MGnify/ENA primary metagenome ERZ653700 (study PRJEB26926, sample SAMN06165279) | human gut metagenome | biome: ENVO:00009003; feature: ENVO:2100002; material: ENVO:00002003...
TCGTCGGCAGCGTCAGATGTGTATAAGAGACAGATGAAGAATCTTTCATGTCGAGTACATCCGGATGGTTGGATAACCTGAAATTAAGACTTGGTTTTGGTAAGACTGGTAATTCGGCCGTAGATCCTTACCAAACGAAAGGTACGTTGTCGTTGATTCGTTATCCGTTTGACAATGGTGGAACTCCAACGATCGGATATGCCCCGAATGCGATGGCGAACAGTCTGTTGACTTGGGAAACGACGGACCAGTGGAATTTGGGTATCGATTTCGGTGTGTTGAGAGGACGTATCAACGGGACGATTGACTTGTATATGCAGAATACACATGATTTGTTGCTGAAACGCCAGTTACCGGTTGTTTCCGGTTTTCCCGATGTGCTATCGAATGTGGGTAAAACGCGTAATAAGGGTATAGAAGTTTCTATCAACTCTATGAACATCAATTCGAAAGACTTCCAGTGGACAACTGATTTGATGCTGTCTTCCAACAAGGAAGAAATCGTTGAACTGTATAATGGCAAGAACGACGATATCGGTAGCAAATGGTTTATCGGCCAGCCGGTGAATGTTCATTATGACTACCGGAAAGTAGGTATCTGGCAGAACACGGAGTCAGATCTTGCCGAGATGGCAAAATTCGCCGCCAACGGTACGGAGTTTGCTCCGGGCGATATCAAGATACAGGATGTGAATGGCGACTATAAGATTACGGATGCCGATAAGCAAATTCTGGGAAACCCACGTCCGAAGTTGATTGCCAGTATGGTGAATACTTTCAACTATAAAGGTTTCGACCTGTCGGTCTTTTTATATGCGAGTTTCGGTGCTATGCTGTATAATGATATTTATGCTGTGGAACATTGCGGACGTAACGGCGGTGTGAAAGTAGACTACTGGACACCGAATAACCCGACGAACGCTTATCCTCGTCCGAGTATCGATGAGGAGCGCCCGATCTACATCACATCCACTTATTATGAAAAAGCGGATTTCTTGCGTGTAAAGACAATGACATTGGGATATACCTTGCCGAAGACCTTGACCAATAAGTTCCTGGTGGAGAAACTGCGTGTTTATTTTACAGCCCAGAATCCGTTTATCTTTACCAATTATACGGGTATTGATCCGGAAGCAGCTAAAGTAAATTCGGCCGGTAATCCTGAAACCAACGGTAGTGGTTTCGGCACTCCGAGTGTCAGTTCCTGGATTTTTGGTATAAACTTGACTTTGTAATTTTAATCTTAATAAATCAAAGAATGAAAATGAAATCTGTATATTGCTATATGCTGGCAGGCCTGATGTTATCTGCTTCAAGTTGCAGTAGTTGGTTAAGCGAAGACGATGCACCGGTGATGTCGTACGATTATTATGAAACGGAAGCCGGTGTAAATGCAGCCATTACGGCAGCTTACGGTTTCCTTCGTTGGGGAGTTGGTGGTGAACGTTTCGATGTATTGACCGAATTAGGAACCGATTTGTTCACGGAAGGAGAAGATGGTAGTAATCGTGAATCGTATAATAAATATGCGACACAGTTGAATCCGGACGACGGTATTCTGTATGAAATGTGGGAAAATCACTACAAAGGGATTAGTGATGCCAATATCGCCATGCAGAAGATTCGGGATTCCCAAGACTTGTTGGAGAGTGTGAAAATACAAAGTTATGCCGAAATGCAATTTATCCGCGCCTATTTATATTTTGATTTGGTGCAGCAGTTTGGGCGTATTCCTTTGGTCACGGAAGGTAGTTTCGAGATTCGGACGGACTTCAAGCGTGCTCCGATCGCTGATGTTTATAGTGTTATTATCAGTGATTTACGTAATGCCGCCGAAAATTTACCGGAGAAGGCTTCTGTTTTAGGACGTGCCACACGTTACTCAGCTGCCCATTTGTTGGCGAAGGTTTATCTGACTCGTGGTAGCGCAGTCAAAGATGCGCGTGGTCAGAAAGCGACAGATATGGATAGTACGCTTTATTATGCTGAGCAAGTGATCAACAGTGGAGCTTATGCTTTGCAAGAAAACTTCTCCTCTCTGTGGGATATCAAGAATCAGGGGAACTCCGAAGCTGTGTTTGCCGTGCAGTTCACAACCGAGCCGATGTTTAACGGAGATGGTAACAAGCAGCATCTCTATTGGCTGTCTTGGTATGAAGATCAGCCGGGTATGTTGAGAGATATTGAAAACGGTCGTCCGTACCGTCGTCACGTGGCAACAAAGAAAACGATGGACGATTTATTCGATCGTTTGCATGATTCACGTTTTTATAAGAGTTTCAAATGGGTCTACTATGCAAATAATGTAAGCACGCTGCCTGTTTGGGAGTCGCTTTCTTATGACGGAAACGTCTATTTTACGCCGGATCCTTCTAAAGGGCAAATAGAGGGCGAGTTGAAATTCCAGCATGGCGATACGGCGATTTATTATACGATGCAGGAAACAGGGCTTGCTTCTAATAGTGACGAGATGCGGAAATTGCGTGCTGACTATACTTATTCTTATTTCCCTCGCGAAATGCATTCGATCCGTTATTTTCCGTCACTGGTGAAATACCTTGATCCGAGCCGTCCTTCTGTGTCTGAAGAAAAGGGATCTCGCGAATGGGTGCGTATGCGTTTGGGAGAAACGTATTTGTTGGCAGCGGAAGCTGCCGGTCGTAAAGGTGATTTCGACAAGGCTGCTGAATATATCAATGTGATCCGCAAGCGTGCCGCTTGGGCCGAAGGTGAGCAAAAAGACCAGCAGATCTGGCTTTTCGAAGGTGGAGTGAACGATACGAAGAGTACGTATGATGCACTTAAAGTTTCTCCGGCTGATCTACAAGGTGATTTTATCGAATTTATTCTGAACGAACGCGGACGTGAATTACTGGGAGAAACCAATCGTTGGGAAGATTTGGTTCGTTGTGAACTGCTGTATGATTGGGTGAAGAAATACAATCCGGATGCAATCTACATTAAACCGTATCACAAACTTCGTCCTATCCCGCAGAAACACATCGACCGTCTGAATCCTGTTGGTGAGCTCAGTGAAGAACAGAATGAAGGTTACTATTGATGTCTGTCTTTAGAGATAAAGCGATATAAAAAGTAGGTATTAGTTAAAAGTGGCCGGCTACAATGGAATAGATGATATTCCGCCGTAGCCGGCTTTTTCTGTGTTTTTTCTAAAGAACCTTGAAAAAAGGAAGGAGGAATATCGGATTTTTGAATCTTCTGTTTATCTTTGTCGTGTACAGTAAGCAGGATAAAGCGTTATCGCTGGTACAACTTTGGTGGTGAACACGAAAGTTTATATATTATCTCTTGATTGAAACCTCGAAATTTCTAGATAACTAGTGGATAGTATGTGAATTTTGTTCGCGTTTTTTCTTGTCATGCAAGATGGGTGTTTATGCACTTGCGTATTCAAGATAAAAAACGTGGGTAATTATTGCATACAACTAGTTATAGGTTATTCGAGGTCCTTAATCGAGTGTATGTTGCTAATTCCCACGTTTCTTTATAATAACCATCTAATTGGGGAATTGTTGGATATATGGGATTTTTTCAGGTCGAATTTAAGTAAATATGGAATTACCTTTATCTATTTCAAATCTTCAGGAGCAATGGTTGCTATCTTTTTTGAAAAAACTTGATCCTGCCAATATTACTGAGCTTTTTTGGCAATTGCGGCCTTATGTAGTCTTGCATCATGTGGAGTTTAAGGAGTCTTCGTTTTCTTTTTCATCAGTTGGTATTATTAATTTTGTAGATATTGTCGGTTTTGTCCGTAAGAATGATACTTTGGGTATTCTGTTGAGGAACGGCTGTTTCTATTTGTTTTCTGCAGTAAGTATGGACCGGCAGTGCATATTGGTTTGTGATCCTGAATTTTATAAGCAAACGGGAAGAAGGTTGGGAGGCTGGTCTCTTTTTGTTGCGAAACGGCAATTATTGTGGTGGAAAATAAAGGAATATCTGCATCGGAATATATTTTGATGCTTTACTTTTTTTACCTTTGTCGGTTGACTAAACGATAATTAGGTATGAAGAAGAAACTTATCTTTTCTTTATTGGTTTTGGCTGGTGTCCCTTCACTGTCGATGGCGGTGGACGAAGCGCGTCTGTTGCGTTTCCCGGCTACGAACGGTAATGAGATTGTTTTCTCGTATGCGGGCGACCTCTACAAGGTTCCGGCTACGGGTGGCGAAGCCAGGCGCCTGACTTCGCATGTGGGGTACGAAATGTTTCCTCGTTTTTCACCGGACGGCAAAACGATTGCATTCACCGGGCAATACGATGGTAATACAGAAGTGTATACCATGCCGGTGACGGGTGGAGAACCGCTGCGTGTGACCTATACGGCAACAAACAGCCGGGATGACTTGGGTGATCGTATGGGACCGAACAATATCGTGATGACCTGGACGCCTGATGGCAGTCGGATTGTGTATCGCAACCGCATCAGCGACGGCTTTAGCGGAAAGTTGTTCACGGTGGAAAAGGAGGGTGGCTTGTCTGAAGTCATACCTCTTCCTGAAGGCGGATTTTGCAGCTATTCTCCTGATGGCAAACAGTTGGCTTATAACCGTGTCATGCGGGAGTTCCGTACCTGGAAATACTACAAAGGCGGGATGGCGGATGATGTCTGGATCTATAGTTCCGATAAGAAGACAGTCGAAAACATTACGGACAATCCTGCACAGGACATTATCCCGATGTGGATCGGCGATGAAATCTTCTTTCTTTCCGATCGTGACCGAACAATGAACATCTTTGTTTATAATACGAAGACCAAACAGACGGACAAAGTCACTGACTTTACCGAATACGACGTAAAGTTTCCAAGCGCAAATGGCAATACGATCGTTTTCGAAAATGGCGGCTATATTTATAAGATGGATGCTGGGAGTAAGAAGCCCGAAAAGGTGAACATCACCTTGACTTCCGACAATATTTACGCCCGTAGCGAAATTAAGGATGGAGCTGACTATATTACCGAGGCCTGCCTGTCGCCCGACGGTGAACGTTTAGTGGTGACTGCCCGTGGCGAAGTGTTCAACTTGCCGGTTGAGAAGGGTGTGACAAAGAATATCACCCGTTCGCCAGGAGCACACGACCGCAATGCGCAATGGTCGCCCGACGGCAAATTCATCGTCTATATTTCGGATGCGACTGGAGAGACAGAACTCTATATGCAGGATGCCATTGGAGGCGAACACGTCCAGCTGACAAAGGATAATGACACTTATATCCGCGGTTTTGAACTAAGCCCGGATTCCAAAGCGGTTGTTTATACGGATCGTAAGAACCGTATGAATCTCTTGGACGTTGCTACAAAGAAGGTGACGACCTTGTTGCAGGACCCGATGGGCGAGCCGCGGGGAGTGACTTTTTCGCCGGATAGCAAGTGGCTGACTTATACCCGTACAGGGAACACTGAATATAGTATCGTTTATGTTTATAATCTGGCTGAAAAGAAAGAATACCCGGTGACAGACAAGTGGTATGATTCCTCTTCTCCGGTATTCAGTACGGACGGTAAATATCTGGTTTTTGCATCTGCCCGTGATTTTAATCCGACTTATGGATCGCTGGAATGGAACCATGTCTATAATAATATGTACGGGGTTTATTTGACGTTGTTGTCCAAAGATACTCCTTCGCCTTTCATTGAGAAGGATGCGGAAGTCTCTGTTGCCAAAGAGGAATCAAAGAAAAATACATCGGTTAAGAAGGAGGAGGCAAGGAAAGACGAGCTTGCCACTTCTGCTGTCAAGATCGATTTCGATGGGATTACGGATCGTGTCGTCAAGTTGCCGGTGAGTCCTTCCTATTATGGGAATTTTTATTCAGACGGAAACAAGGTTTACTACTGGGGACGTGGCGGTACGAGAGTATTCGACTTGAAAGAGCAGAAGGAAGACGTGGTGGCCGATGGCGCTTCTATGGGTGTCGAACCCGGTAGCAAGAAAGTGCTCTTCTTCAAAGGTGATGCTCTTTATGTGACGGATATTCCTTCGGGAAAGGCAGACTTGGGTGATCCGGTGAACTTGTCGAATATGAAGATTGCGGTCGATTATCCGAAGGAATGGGCGCAGATTTTTGATGAGGCATGGCGGGCTTATCGCGATGGTTTCTATCTAGAGAATATGCATGGGGTAGATTGGAATGCGGTCAAAGCAAAATATCAGGTGCTTGTCCCATATGCCAAGACACGTCTGGATTTGAACTACATCATCGGTGAAATGATCGGCGAACTGAACTGTGGTCATGCATATGTGAATCCGGGTGAAGTAGAACGTCCCGACAGGATAAAGACGGGGCTGTTAGGCGCTGAGATTTCCCGTGATAAGAGTGGTTTCTTCCGTTTGGAAAAGATCTTGCCGGGCGCTTCCTGGAGCAAGTCGTTGCGTTCTCCGTTGACGGAGCCGGGCATTGAGGCGAAGGCTGGCGAGTTTATCGTGGCGATCGACGGTGTGCCGACAAACAGTGTGAAAGACATGTATTCGTTGTTGGTCGGCAAGGCTGGTGTCCCGACGGAGATTTTGTTGAACAGTAAACCGCAGCTGGAGGGAGCACGCAAAACCGTGATCAGTCCGTTGGAAGAAGAATATTCTTTGTATCATTATAACTGGGTACAGGATAATATTAAGAAAGTCGATAAAGCATCGAACGGCAAGATCGGCTATATTTATATCCCGGATATGGGACCAGAAGGACTGAATGAATTCTCCCGCTATTTCTATCCACAGCTCGACAAGGAAGGTTTGATTATTGACGACCGTGCCAATGGGGGGGGGAATGTTTCGCCGATGATCCTCGAACGCCTTTCCCGTGAACCGTATCGGTTGACGATGCGTCGTGGTTCAGCCCGTATCGGAACTGTTCCCGATGCCGTGCAAGTAGGTCCGAAAGTATGCTTGATCAATAAATATTCGGCTTCCGACGGCGACCTCTTCCCTTGGGGCTTCCGTGCGCTGGGATTGGGCAAACTGATCGGGACTCGTACGTGGGGTGGAATTGTCGGTATCAGTGGCTCGTTACCTTATATGGACGGGACGGACATCCGTGTACCTTTCTTCACAAGTTTCGATCCGAAAACCGGTAGCTGGATTATTGAGAATCATGGTGTCGATCCTGATATCCTGATCGATAATGATCCCGTCAAAGAATGGAACGGTGAAGACCAGCAACTCGACCGTGCCATTCAGGAGGTCATGAAAGAACTCCAGAACCGCAAACCGCTTCCGGGAGTGCCGACACCGAGAGACTTTAGTAAATAATTGACAATTAACAATGGACAATTGGCAATTAAAGAAAGGACAATGAATGCTTTTCTTGATTGTCAGTTGTCCGTTGGATTAATTGTCAATTGACAATTATCAATTAGAAAAGTATGGAACGCTTTGCCGCAATTGACTTTGAGATCGCTAATGGAAAGCGCAGTAGTATTTGCAGTATCGGGGTTGCTATTATTGAGGACAATAAGGTAATCGATTCTGTTTACATGCTGGTCCGTCCCTATCCGAACTTCTACACTCGGTTTACTACTGCCATTCATGGCATAACCATGCAGGATACAATCGACTCTCCCGACTTTGAGGAAGCCTGGGCCAGGATAGCCGGCAGATTGCAAGATATCCCACTGGTTGCCCATAACAGTTCTTTTGACGAAGGTTGCCTGCGGGCAGCTCACGAAGCCTATGACCTTGCCTATCCCAAATATCAGTTTTATTGCACCTGCCGTTTGTCGAGGCGCATGTATCCTTTCCTGGCTAACCACCAACTACAGACTGTTGCCGCTCATTGCGGATACGATCTGACCTATCATCACCATGCAATGGCTGATGCTTATGCCTGTGCTCATATCGCGGCAACCATGATGCGGGAAAAGGGAGTCGAAAGGCTGTGTGATTTATGACGAGGCAGATGTTTGAGAAGCCTACGGCTGACTTGTCCCAGTCTTTTGCTTGCCGGCGATCTTGTCTACCACAACTGCAATCGCCCCGTCGCCTGTCACGTTGCAAGCAGTCCCGAAACTGTCCATCGCGATGTAAAGGGCGATCATCAGCGCCTGTAATGTCTCGTTAAACCCTAACATGCTTTGCAGTAATCCGAGTGCTGCCATGATAGCGCCACCCGGTACACCGGGAGCTGCTATCATTGTGACCCCTAACATCATGATGAATCCGGCAAGAGAAGTGAAGGTGACGGGTTCGCCTGACATATACATGATTGCCATCGCGCAGGCGGTAATCTTCATCGTGCTACCTGCCAGATGGATAGTGGCACAAAGGGGAATGACAAAGATTGCGATGTTCTCCCGCACCCCGTTCTTGACCGCCTGAGCCAATGTTACAGGGATGGTGGCGGCTGAGGATTGTGTCCCCAGTGCGGTCGCGTAAGCCGGAAGCATATTTTTCAGTAGTCGCAACGGATTTTTTCCACTCATGCTGCCGGCAATCGTAAACTGGATAAGTAATAGCAACACATGCAGGACAAATATCACGATTATCACTTTCAAGAACATGGTAATCACGCCCATGACTTGCCCGCTCACCGTCATGTTCAGGAAAATGCCGAAGATGTGAAGTGGCAATAAAGGGATGATAACCGCCTCGATCAGTTTCGTAATGATTTTCTGGAAATCGGAAAAGGATTCGCGCAATGTTTCCCCATTAATATAAGACAAGCCAAGCCCGATGGTGAAGGATAGAAGCAAAGCTGTCATGACATCCATCAAAGGTGGCATGGCGACTATAAAATAGGGTTGCAACATGAAGTCTTCGGGATTTTCCATTGCTGTTAACTCCGTGTTGACCGGTAGGATATGTGGGAAGATTGCCGAACTGCTGAAATAGGTGAAGAAACCAGAGAAGATAGTTGAGCCATATGCGATCAGTGCGGTCAAGGCCAGCAATCTGCCGGCCCCTTTGCCTAATTCCCCGATGGCTGGTGTCACCAACCCTAGAATAATGAGTGGGATCGAAAACGACAGGAAGTTGCCGAACAAAGAATTAAATGTAACAAAGATGCGGGCGATCCCGCCAGGCAGGAACTGCCCGAATACAACGCCGGCTGCGATGGCAATGACAACCTTAGCCAGCAACGACACTTTTAGCTTTTTCATTTTTCCTTTTTATTTTGAACCCGATCGCAGCAATCGTGATGCTCATCAACGGGCTGATTAGATTAAAGAAACAATAAGGAAGGTAGATGAATGTCGCAACTCCGAGGATCGTTGCCTGTGTCATACCGCAAGTATTCCACGGGATTAGTACGGAAGTGACGGTGACCGAGTCTTCTACCGTACGGCTCAGCAGACGGCTTTCGTATCCTTTCTTTTCATAAATATCCTTGAACATATTTCCAGTCAAGATGATGGAAATATATTGGTCGGCCGTACAGATGTTGAGGAACAGTCCCGATGCGACAGTCGACGTTACCAGCCCGACTGTCCGTTTCATAAAGCGCAGAAATACGGAAGTGATGCTGCCCAACATTCCGCTTGCCGCCATCGCCCCGCCGAAGCACATGGCACAAAGGATCAGCCAAATCGTATTCATCATGCCTGACATGCCTCGCGTGGCAACCAGGCTATTCAGTTCCGGATTTCCGGTTTTTATGCTTGTACTGCCGTAAAATGTCATTAATAGGCCCTTAAAATTGGATTGGATGTTTCCTACTGGTAAACCGGAAATTTCCAGCAACAGGTGTGGCTGGAAAATCAGCGCGAACATGCCTGCCAATGCCGCCGAAATGAACAGCGTGATGATCGATGGAACTCTTTTCGCAATCAGGATGCCAGTGACGACCGGTACGATCAGCAGCCACGGTGTGATATGGAACGTATTGTTCAGGGCGATCGAGTACTGTTCGATCTGGTCTGTTGCCGTCGCTTCGTGTGAAAGACCGGCTACCGTGAAGATAACGAGCGTGATCAACATAGAGGGAACTGTTGTGATCATCATGTAGCGGATATGTTTGAAAAGAGGTGTGTCCGTTACCGATGAGGCAAGGATGGTCGTATCGGAAAGTGGAGATATCTTGTCCCCGAAATAGGCCCCCGAAATGATCGCCCCGGCAATCCATCCGTCGGAGAAGCCTTGTGCCTGTCCGATACCTAAGAGGGCGATCCCGATGGTGGCAATGGTAGTCCATGAACTTCCCGTCATGACTGAGACGACTGCACAAATGATACAGGTCGATGCCAGGAAGAAACTAGGATGAATGATCTGCATCCCGTAATAAATCAAAGTGGGGACGACACCACTTATCATCCAGCTGCCCGACAACGCTCCAATGATCAGTAAGATGATCAGAGCTGTCGCAACGCCAGTGATATTGTTGATCATCGCTAGCTCCAGCACCTTCCAGCGTACTTTGCTGTAGGTCATGGCGATCAGGCAGCAGATGGCGGTAGCGGTAAGTAACACGATCTGGCTGCCGCCACTAAGGGCATCGCTACCGAATATGCGTATTGTCACAAATAAAAGGGTTACCAATACAAGTATGGGAACCAAGGAAAGTAAGGGCGAAGGAATCTTCGTCGGATTATGCTCCATTCTCAATAATACTTAATTCTATGTGTTTACTTTGCAAATTTAATAGAAAAGCTCTGAAGTGTTTCTATTATGTAAGTGATTTTAAGAACGTATTAATGATTTTGCAGTAATAACTCCTTCAATTCTTTCACCCCTTCCGATGCTCCTTTCCGTATGAAGCGGATATCGTTACGATAGGCTTTTACCTCTTTCGGGTCGATGAGGTAGATTGGCTGGCCGTGGCGTACGTAGTTCAGTAGTCCAGCCGCCGGGTATACGTTGAGCGAAGTCCCGATCACCACAAAGATGTCACAATCTTCCACTAGTCGGATTGCAGGGTCGATCATTGGAACCGCCTCGCCGAACCAGACGATGAAGGGGCGGAGTTGTACTCCATGAGGATCCTTGTCCCCGATATGCAGGTCTGGATTTTCGGGCGAAATATCGTATGTCGTATTCAGGTCGCGAACGGAGCAAGCTTTCAGCAGTTCGCCGTGCAGATGGATCACATGGCTGCTTCCCGCCCGTTCGTGCAGGTTGTCGATGTTTTGTGTAATGATATGGACGTCGAATTCTTGTTCCAAGTCGGCAAGTCCGATATGTCCGGCATTAGGTTTCGTGTTCAGTAATTCCCGACGTCGTTGGTTATAAAAGTTGAGTACCAGTTCCGGATCGGCAGCAAAACTTTCTGGGGTTGCCACATCTTCCACCCGATATTTTTCCCATAGTCCGTCCGAGTCACGGAAAGTCGAAATACCACTTTCGGCGCTCATCCCGGCACCGGTCAGTACGACTAATTTCTTTTTCATAAGGCTGTTGTTTTATATTTTTTACAAATATAGAAAAGAAAAATTATTCCGGTTTCCCAACATTCTCTGATTTTAAGTAGCGGAGTGGTGTATTAGGATGTTTTTATATATAGTTCGGGCATGAATTTTATGTAATCCATGCCCGGATCAGTTCTGTTCGTAAGCGATATTTATCTGTTATCCTAAATTGTTCAGAATATCGACTTTGCCTTCATTCACCAAACGGTAGATCATTTCACCGAACAACGTGTTGACCCAGGCGAACCAGGAACGGGTAAACTTGCTCGGATCATCCTTATAGAACGATTCGTGCATAAATCCTGTATCTGCATCCGTGTCGCGCAGCATCTTGACGCATTTGCGGATTTCCTCGTTGTCATGTGTTGTATTGCAGCGCATGATGATACTCATCGGCCAGATATATCCGAAACCGATATGCGGGCCGCCGATACCTTCGCCTGCCTTGCCTTGGAAAAAATAAGGATTTGCATTGCTGAGTACCAGCTTGCGGGTGTTCAGGTAGACTGGATCGTCCATGTCCACACAGCCTAGATACGGTAGCGCGAGCAAGCTCGGAACATTGGCATCATCCATAAATACATGGTTGTAGAAACCATCTACCTCGAATGCATATACTTTGCCATATTCAGGATGGTTGACAATACCGTATTTCTCGACAGCAGCCGCTACCTCATCCGCCAATGAATCGCAACGACGGGCAAAATCGTTATCATTTTTGATCTCGCGCATCATCTCGGCTAACTGGCGGAGTGACGTGATGGCGAACAAGTTTGACGGGATCAGGAATCCGAACAGAGTCGCATCATCTGACGGGCGGAACGATGAAACGATCAGGCCGACTGGATTGACCGGACTGCCCCAACCGTCGTTTAGTAAGGTATCGCCTTGGCGGTCTGTCTTGCGTCTGAATTGATACGGACCGAGGTTGTCCTTACGCTGTTGTTCGATAAAAGTTTTGTAAATGCTCTTCATCGCTTTGTCCCAATCGGCATCGAAAGGGGAAGTTTCACCTGTTTTCTTCCAAAAATGGTAGGCGAGGCGGATCGGATAGCAAAGTGAGTCGATTTCCCATTTGCGCTCATGCAATTCCTTTTTCATATCAGTAAAGTCGCTTTCCCATTCACTGCCGGTCGGTCCTTCGTTGAAGCCGTTAGCATACGGGTCGATGTTGATACACCAGGTCTGGCGGTTGATGACGCCGGCAAGCATGGTTTTCACTTTCGGGTCGTCGTTGGCGAACTGGATATGCGGGAATACCTGTGCCGATGAGTCACGGAGCCACATGGCGTGGATATCACCGGTCAGGACGAAGGTGTCGGGCTTACCATTCACCATCTTGTGTTCGCAAGTCGTATCCAATGTATTTGGAAAACAGTTTTCGAACATCCAGGCGAGCTTCGGGTCTTTCAGCTTGGCCTTTGTGGTGGCGATCGCTTTCTCTACGGCTTCGGATGTGAATTGCCGTTTGCTCGGTACCGGACGTTTACAGACATATTGGGTGGTGGAAGCAGCCCCGGCTAATTTGTCGTCGGCTTTTTCAGCCATATGGGCAAATGAGTGCTGGCCAACCATAAGGCTTGCCAACGAAAGGCCGCCTGTTTTCAGAAAGTTTCTGCGTGTTGTCATCTGTTTGTTATTTATTTGATGTTATTGATTTCGGAAAAAAGTTCGACCATGCAGGCGTTATCTAACAGCCATTTATGCTCTTTGGTCTTGATACCGGTCCAATCGTTGTCGAGGAATCCGTTTACGTCGCGGGTATGATCCCATGCATAACGTGCGTTGTCCGCCATCGTCCGGATATATTCGGGATTATGGTCTACCTCATAGAGGGCAGTCAAGCCACGCAGCAGGATCACGTTGAACCAAGGGCTGGCGGTGTAGAAGCGGGTTTCCGTACCATCTACGGCTTTGCGCACTTCGGTAAAACGTTGGTAGGCGCCTCGGGCGGTTTCCTGTGCGTCTTTCAGATAGGCTTTGTCGCCTGATTGCTGGTAGAGCAGGACGCCGGCTTGTATCATCTGTCCGCTGTTGTAGGTATATTTTGCCTTGTCCACGCTTCCGTCCAAGCGGACATTATCCCAATAAACGAAATCTTCCGGATCGCGGAGGCTATTCTTGGTCCAGTCGTATGTCTTCTTGGCCTGTTCGAGATAGGTATTATCTTTCGTCAGGTTATATAGTTTCATGCAGAGGACGGCTGCGGGTGCATTGGAGCATGTGTTCTTGGACGTTTTCTTTTGCTCGCACCAGTAAATGCCGCCGCCCAGTACATCGTCCCATCCGCTGTATATATAATTGTATAGTGTCTGTGCCTTTTCCAGATATTTCTTATTTTTCGTCAGTGCGTACAAGTCGCAGAAATCGATCGCCAACCAGTCGTTGTCATCATAAAAACGGTCGCTTTCCCCGTTGAACATCGGATAGCTCTGATAACAGAATGGTTCGCGTATATTATCCCAATATTGTTCCAGCCCCGGCAGAATCCTTTCTTCCAGCACTTTCAGATATTTCTTGTCTCCTGTTGTCTTATAAAGTGCAATCCCTCCTGACAGCATCCCGGAGTAGGGCCAGAGGAACGATACCTCCTGATTGCGTTTCTGCTCGGCCCCTTCCGCCAGATATGTGACCTGATTGTCGGGATTGGCCGGATACGTTTCTTGCAACAATCCGTATTTTTCGACGTTATATTTGTCCAGGATGTGGGTGAACATGGAATCGGCGATAGCGAGGTCGCGACCGGTAGAAACAGTCTCTGTTGTGTATTGGCAGGAGGTCGCTCCCAATAGGCATCCGCAAAGGGATAAAATCGAAAATAATTTTTTAATCATGGTCTAATAGAATAAGTTATTTTTTTTGCAAAGATACTATTCTTTTGAAAAAACGAAACTCTGATGGTATGCAAATACCGCTGAGGTTTGTTTTTGTGTACAGCTTTCGTCTTTATGATCAAAATTACACTACCATTCCTTCTTTCTTTTCTGAGTTAATAGGGTATCTTTCGAAAATTATTTGCTATGGTGATATTTTTTAATATTTTAATTGATAGTAAATCTCTCTTTTGGACTGTTGAAATGACTGAATGTGGGTTCGGATAGTCCCGATGTGAGACTATCATGTCTAAGATGAGTTATCGTTACATAAAAAAGTCTTCTTGTTTGGTGTTTATGTGGTTAAAAGCATTACATTTGTGGTTCATAATTAGTTGAAAAGAAAAAGAATGGATAAGATTAGTTACGCACTTGGCTTAAGTATCGGGAATAATTTCCAGAACTCGGGCATTAATAATCTTCAGGTTGAGGATTTTGTAAAAGGGTTGAAGGATGTGCTGAATGAAGCACAACCGGAAATCAGTTACGATGAAGCAAAGCAGGTTATCAACGACTACTTCATGAATCTTCAGAAAGAAAGACTGGAGCTTAATAAGAAGGCCGGAGAGGAATTCTTGAATATCAATAAGGGAAAAGCCGGAGTCGTTACGTTACCCAGTGGTTTGCAGTATCAAGTGTTGAAGCAAGGTGAAGGAGCCAAGCCGACTGCTTCCGACAAAGTAAAATGCCATTATCATGGAACATTGATCAACGGAACGGTATTTGACAGTTCTGTACAGCGTGGCGAGCCCGCTGTGTTCGGAGTGTCGCAAGTGATTCCGGGATGGGTGGAGGCGCTGCAGTTGATGCCGGTAGGTTCTAAATGGCGTCTTTTTATTCCTTCCAATCTGGCCTACGGCGAGCATGGTGCGGGCGATGCGATTGAACCGAACAGCGCATTGGTTTTTGACGTTGAATTGTTGGACATAGTAAAATAACATAATAGAGAAAAATGAAAAAGATTAGTGTATTGGTTGCTACAGTGATTGTAGCTATGGGTATTACATCATGTGGTGATTCACACAAAAGCGCATCTCTGAAGACTGCCGCAGATAGCGTGAGCTATGCCATCGGTATCAGCACAGGTGCAGGTTACAAAGAAAATTTGAAGACTTTGCCGGGCGATCCTGCTAACGTTGATGATCTGATTGCCGGCTTTATCCAGGCTATCAAGGGCGATTCTTCCGCTATGAAGATGACTCCGCAGGCTGCTCAGGCTTATGTTCAGACTTACTTCTGTCTCTTATACACATCTCCGAGCCCACGAGACGCGTAGTAATCTCGT
>ENA-OZHU01001063-OZHU01001063.1-human-gut-metagenome-genome-assembly--contig:-NODE-1063-length-15438-cov-9.819541_pt1 | contig 15438 bp, 10 predicted proteins | sample MGYA00244054_ERZ653700 | MGnify/ENA primary metagenome ERZ653700 (study PRJEB26926, sample SAMN06165279) | human gut metagenome | biome: ENVO:00009003; feature: ENVO:2100002; material: ENVO:00002003...
ATCTACACCTATTAAGTCGTCGGCAGCGTCAGATGTGTATAAGAGACAGATCAAATATTCCCTTAATAACAAAACCTCTCTTCTCGAAATCACTATAGTTAACAATAGCCTTTCCTAAATTACCGGCTCCGATTATAACCATATTGTGATTACGGTCTATACCAAGAATCTTACCAATCTCTTCATACAGATACTGAACATTATAGCCATATCCCTGCTGTCCAAATCCTCCAAAGTTATTAAGATCCTGTCTTATCTGTGAGGCTGTTACCTTCATTCTGGCACTCAGCTCTTTAGATGATATTCTCTGTACACCAGACTCTATCAGCTCTCCCAGATATCTGTAATATCTTGGCAGTCTTCTTATTACCGCCGACGAAATCTTTTTCTCTTCCATTACACCAAACCTCCAGACCACGATTGCTCATTTTACCAAGATATAAACGAGTATATAAATAAACTATAACAAGCTATACATAGTATAACCATTTTTCTTTAATATGTCAAAATTTTAACCAAGAACTCTTTTAGCAATATCAACAGATTCTTTTGCATCCTTTGCATAGAAATCTGCATCTATCTCTTTAGCATATTCCGGTGTAAGTACCGCACCTCCAACCATGACCTTGCAGTCAAGATTATTTTCTCTTATAAGTGCAATTGTTTCCTTCATAGATACAAGTGTTGTTGTCATAAGAGCTGATAATCCGCACAGTTTAACATCATTATCTCTTATTGCATCAACAACTGCCTGGTACTCAACATCCTTTCCAAGGTCAATAACATCATACCCATAATTCTCCAGGAGAACCTTAACAATATTCTTTCCTATATCATGAACATCACCCTTGACTGTAGCTATAACTATCTTCCCTTTGCTTACAGGGGCATTATCAGACATAACCATATGCTTTCTTATAACTTCAAATGCTGCCTGTGCAACACCTGCTGACATAATAAGCTGTGGAAGAAACAATGTACCCTTCTCGAATTCAGCACCTATCTTATCAAGTGCAGGAATAAGCACCTGATTAACAATCTCCATTGAATCCATAATCTTAAGAAGAGCCTCTGTTATCTCAGCACCTTCATTCTTAAGTCCTTTTTCAACAGCATAGAAAAGATCATCTCCTGTATAGTTTCCATCTTTCTTTTCCTTCTTGACAGGATCAATCTTAGAAACATTTGGCATAGCGCCATAGTTTTTTATGTAATCAACTGAATTCTTATCAATATTAGCAAGAAGCTTATACGCCCTTACCGCACCTGTCATCTCCGGGATGTTAGGATTGATAATTGCAAGGTCAAGTCCGTTAGTAAGTGCCATTGTAAGGAAAATGTGGTTTACAAGCACTCTGTTTGGAAGTCCGAATGAAATATTAGAAACACCAAGCACTGTCTTTAAGCCAAGCTCATGCTTAACTGTATGAAGCGCATTCAGAGTTTCCATTACTCCCTCCTGCTCAGCAGAAGCTGTAAGTGTAAGACAGTCAATATAAATATCTTCTTTAGGGATTCCCATTGCAACAGCCCTATCCATAATCTTCTTTGCTATCGCAACTCTGTCCTCTGCCTTCTTAGGAATACCATCTTTATCAAGTGCGAGTCCTATAACTCCTGCACCATATTTCTTAACAAGAGGAAGAACATTGTTAAGAGACTCCTCCTCACCATTAACTGAATTGACAAGCGGCTTACCATTGTATACACGGAGTGCTGCCTCAAGTACTTCTGGTATTGTAGAATCAATCTGCAGCGGAACATCCACAACTGCCTGTAATGACTTTATTGTATCAATCATCATTTCACGTTCATCAATTCCCGGAAGGCCTACATTGACATCAAGAATATCTGCGCCACCTGATATCTGCTCTAAAGCCTGTCCAAGAATATAATCCATATCGTGTCTTAACAAAGCTTCCTTAAAAAGCTTCTTACCTGTAGGATTGATTCTTTCACCGATAATTCTTGGTTCATCAACAACAACAGTGCTTGTAGCTGAACACACTGCACCTGGAATATATTTGTGTGGTGCTGCCGGATTGCCTTCTCTTTTTAACATCTCTGATAATTCTTTAATGAACTCAGGATTAGTTCCACAGCAGCCGCCGAATATCTTAATGCCATATTTTCTTAAATCCTTCATGAAATCTGCAAACTGGGCTGCAGTAACATTGTAAAGGTTAGTTTCAGGGTCAGGAAGTCCTGCATTAGGCTTTACTACTATCGGAAGATTAGTCCATTTTACAAGTTCTTCAATAACCGGCTCTAATTCCTTAGGTCCTAATGAGCAGTTAACGCCAAGTGCATCAATACCAAGTCCTGTAAGTGTAAGAGCCATTGCCGATATAGAGCAGCCTGTAAAGGTTCTCATATTCTGTTCAAATGTCATCGTGGCAACAATAGGAAGGTCGCTGTTTTCCTTAGCTGCAAGTACAGCAGCCTTGACATCTAAAAGGTCAGTCATTGTCTCAAATACAACAAGGTCTGCTCCCGCAGCTGCTCCTGCCTTTACTATCTCGGCATACATATCATATGCTTCTTCAAAGCTTAATACACCTGTTGGCTCAAGAAGCTGTCCGATTGGTCCTACATCGAGTGCAACAAGGCCGTCCGGCTTTACTGTATCTCTTGCCTTCTTTGCATTGACAATCCCGGCAGTTACAAGCTCCTCAACACTTTTTCCGCATTCTTCAAGCTTATATCTGTTTGCACCAAATGTATTGGCATATACCACATCTGATCCTGCATTGTAATACTGCCCTGCAATTGAAACAAGAAGCTCCGGTCTTGTTATATTAAGCACTTCCGGTGTCTCTCCCATCTTCATACCCGCTGCCTGAAGCATTGTACCCATAGCACCATCAAATATTATATAATCCCTAGTTTTTAAGAGCTCTCTGAATCTGTCAGCCACTACAATGTCCTCCCATTCCTCTGTATGCACAGGTTTTATTAAGATTGCATGTTGCACAACCTCTGTTCTTAGTACTTACAGGCTCCTTAGTAAGTCCGATAACCGCTGTTACCGACTTTACCGGAGCCAGCATATATGATTTGTTAAGATTAAGTCCTATCTTTTTACCGGCATCTAATACCTTCAGGAAAGGCTCCTGCATACTTATCGGCAGGTCACCATAACCAATTCCAAACCTGAATGTCTGGTAATAATCAGGATATTCCTCTCTTAAAAGCTCTTCAACCTTATCACATGTCTGTTCAACAGCTACACTTGCCAGACTGTCAAACACCAGTGCCTTAGCCATATCCGTAAGCTGCAACACTCTTAGCTGTCTGTCAATACCTTCCGATATCGTTACAGCCATGCATATTGCACTGTCACATTTATACAGATGTTTCTTAATGGACTCGCCCGGAAGCACCATGCTTGTATTCTTAAATGCCACACCGTCTTCATTAACTGTAAAATCAAGCTTCTTATAAATAAATCTTGGAACTGCGGTCTTTAATACAAGCTCCTCACATTCATCCATAAGCTCTTCCACCCGTTCATCAGGTGCATTTTTCTTATACCCCAGATATCTTAACGCTTCTTTTCTGTTAAGACTGGTAAGCTTAATACTTTTCTCCATTTCTTCTTACCTTGCCGCTTTTACTTCTGCGTTCTTTAAGTTTGTCATGTTTTCCACGGGACTCGTCTTTTCTTCTTCTTGTATCTGGCTTTGACTTGGATTTTCTTGCCGGCTTGGCAGATACATTTGCTTTCTCTACATTAACCTTTCTGCCCTTGATAAGTACATTGTCATTCATTGCTGCAAGTACTGCTTCCGCATGCTTTGCAGGAACATCAACAAATGTATAATTATCCATCATATCAATTGCACCGACAAGTCTTCCCGGCATTCCGGATTCTCCTGCAATCGCTCCAAGAATATTGGCTGGTGTAATCTTGTCCTTCTTACCAACATTAATAAAGAGTCTTACCATTCTTGATGTATCTGCATTTTCATCAAAATGAAAATTCTCTACCTCATCGATTCTGTCCAATGTATCTCCAACTATCATCTTAAGAAGAGCTGCTGCCATATCCATTGATGTATAATCTTCCTGATTAACATGCTCCTCAACCATATCAAGCATGGCTCTGTGCTCATCAGCTTCAATCATCTCTTTAATCTTGTCAAATATACCATCCATCTTGGTGTTCTTGACATCATCAAGTGATGGGATTGGCTTTGCAAGAATCTTGGTCTTGCAATATCTCTCGATATCCTTTAACTTATATACTTCTCTTACAGATATAAATGAAAGTGCAAGTCCTGATTTTCCAGCCCTTCCTGTTCTTCCTATTCTGTGTACATAATATTCTTCGTCCTGTGGAAGGTCATAGTTAAATACTATATCAACTCCGTCAACATCAATTCCTCTTGCCGCAACATCAGTTGCAATAAGAATTTCTGTCTTTCCACTTCTGAAATCGTCCATTACACGGTCTCTCTGTTGCTGTTTCATATCTCCGTGTATACCGTCAGCAAAATATCCTCTGCCCTTAAGCTCTGATATAAGCTCGTCTACCTGTCTCTTAGTGTTACAGAACACAACTGACAGCTTAGGATTGTATATATCAATAAGACGGCTTAAGATTTCTGTTTTATTCTTAGGTCTTACTTCATAATAAAACTGATCAATATTAGAAACTGTAAGTTCTTTTCTTACAACCTTGATAATCTTAGCGTCTTTCTGGAATTTTCTTGCAATCTCCATTATAGGCTTAGGCATTGTAGCTGAAAAAAGAACTGTCTGTCTTTCCTCTGGTGTCTCTGTAAGAATTGTTTCCATATCCTCACGGAATCCCATATCAAGCATCTCATCAGCTTCATCTAATATAACCATAGATACAGAATCAAACTTAACAGTCTTCCTTCTCATATGATCCATAACTCGTCCTGGAGTTCCAACAATAATCTGTACGCCGGCTTTTAAAGACTTAATCTGTCTTACGATCTCCTGTCCGCCATATACTGGTAACACCTTAATGTCGCTCATGTACTTGGCAAGCTTTCTTATCTCTTCTGCAACCTGTACTGCAAGCTCTCTTGTAGGGCAGAGTACAATTGCCTGTGGTTTCTTAACATCTGGATTAATCTTCTGTAACACAGGGATAGAGTACGCAGCAGTCTTACCTGTTCCGGTCTGTGCCTGTCCGATAACGTCAATTCCTTCCAATACTGCAGGAATGGCCTGTGTCTGTATAGGAGATGTCTCCTCAAAGCCCATATCCTCTACCGCTCTTAAAATTCTTTCATCAATATTTAATTCATCAAATTTCATTCTTTAATCTCCATTTCTATAACTTGTTAATTTTACATTACAGAAAGCCATAAGTCAAAGTAATAATTGCATTTTATTTCTTGTACATATATAATCGATTGTGAATATTAATTCAGGCTTTGCCAATTTTGCTATATACTTATATATCTGCTCATGTGGCGGTGTACGTTTGCTGCTGTGACTGTGTGTGCCATATGACCGATATATTGCGAACTGTGTGGGAGTTAATGCCGCTATATACATAAGGGCGGTGTGCTAAAGCTCGTTCAAGCGAAGCGCGTTTGCTTTCGCACACCGTAATAAGCTTTGTAGATAGCGGCATTTACTCCCACTAAGTGTAGCAATCCTTGAGGGCATATGGTATACACAGACACAGAAGTGAATGCACACAGCCTCATGAGCGGCTGAATATATGATATGGCAAAATTGGCAAAGTCTGAATTTCAAAAGGAGTTTTTATGATTTTATCTTGCAATAACATTAGTAAATCTTTCGGAACGGACATTATTATTAAGTCTTGTTCTTTTAATATAGAAGACCATGAGAAGGCTGCCATTGTTGGAATCAATGGTGCCGGTAAATCTACTCTGTTAAAGATTATCACCGGTGAAGAGCCTGCTGATACAGGCATTGTCACTCTTGCTAAGGATAAGACTCTTGGTTATCTTGCTCAGCAGCAGGACCTTCAGTCTGACAGAAGCATTTATGATGAGCTTCTTTCTGTAAAGCAGTATATCCTTGATATGGAGAGTGAATTAAGAAGAATTGAGGCTGCCATGAACAGTGCTTCAGGTGATGAGCTTGAGGCTCTTATGAACAGATACACCAATCTTAATCATGAATTTGAGATGAATAACGGTTACGCATATAAAAGCGAGATTACAGGCGTACTTAAAGGTCTTGGTTTTGCTGAAGAGGATTTCTCTTTACACGTAAATACTTTATCCGGTGGCCAGAAAACCCGTGTATCTTTAGGTAAGCTTCTGCTCTCCAAGCCCGATATTATAATGCTCGATGAGCCTACCAACCACCTTGATATGGAATCTATAAGCTGGTTAGAGAATTACCTCCTTAATTACAATGGTGCGGTTCTTATCGTTGCGCACGACAGATATTTTCTTGATAAGATTGTAAGCAAGATTATCGAGATTGATAACGGTGACTGTACTGTATTTTCTGGTAATTACACAGATTATGCCTCAAAGAAGGCAATTCTTCGTAATATGAAGTTAAAGGAATACTTAAATCAGCAGCGTGATATCAAGCATCAGGAAGAGGTTATTGCCAAGTTAAAGCAGTTTAACCGTGAGAAATCTATCAAACGTGCAGAAAGCCGTGAAAAAATGCTTGATAAGATTGAGGTTGTTGACAAACCTGTTGAACTTAATGCCAAGATGAACATTAAACTTGAGCCATCTGTTGTAAGTGGTAATGATGTTCTTACTGTCACTGACCTTACCAAATCATTTGACGGCAATACTCTTTTTAATAATATTAATTTCGAAATCAAGCGTGGTGAGCGTGTTGCTTTAATAGGTAATAACGGAACCGGTAAGACAACTATATTAAAGCTTATTAACGGCATTATCCAGCCGGACAGCGGAAGCATTTATCTTGGTGCTAAGGTTGCTATTGGTTATTATGATCAGGAACATCATGTACTTGACCCTGACAAGACTCTCTTTCAGGAGATTCAGGACGCATATCCTGACCTCAACAATACACAGATAAGAAATACTCTTGCAGCATTTCTTTTTACTGATGATGATGTATTCAAATATATCCGCGATTTAAGTGGTGGTGAACGCGGACGTGTTTCACTGGCAAAGCTTATGCTTTCCAATGCCAACCTGCTTATTCTCGATGAGCCTACTAACCACCTTGATATTGTATCCAAGGAAATTCTTGAGAACGCCCTTAACAGCTACACTGGCACAATTCTTTATGTCTCACACGACAGATACTTTATTAATGCAACAGCAACAAGAATAATTGAACTCACTAACCGGAATATTGTTAATTATATTGGTAATTATGATTATTATCTGGAAAAAAGGGATATACTTACAGCAAAGGCTTCCCCTGATGCACAATTGAGTTCTTCTGATAACACTACCAAAAAAGATTCAAAGCTCTCATGGCAGCAGTCGCGTGAAGAACAAAATAAGCTTAAGAAAAAGCAGAATGAAATTAAGAAAACCGAAATAAGAATTGCTGAAATTGAAGACAGATTATCCGCTATTGATACAGAATATTCAGATCCTTCAATAGGCAGTAATACAGCCCGTTTAATGGAACTTCATAATGAATCCACTCAACTAAAGAAAGAATTAGACGAACTGTATGAACACTGGGAAGAATTAATGGATGAAATATAAGTATTTACATTCAGCAAAAAGTGCCAAAAATCCCCATTTTGAGCCACTTTTTATTGACAAATCATGAATCTAGGAGTATAAATAATCTATACTTATTATTACTTAATTTTTTAAGGAGGACAATTAAATCATGAATAAGACAGAATTAGTTGCTGCTATCGCAGAAAAGGCTGGACTTTCTAAGAAGGACGCTGAAGGTGCTGTTAAGGCTTTCACAGATACTGTTGCAGAGCAGTTAAAGGCTGGCGAGAAGATTCAGTTAGTAGGTTTCGGTACATTTGAAGTTGCTGAAAGAGCTGCTAGAACAGGAAAGAATCCTCAGACAGGCGAAGCTATTAAGATTCCTGCTTCTAAGGCTCCAAAGTTCAAGGCTGGTAAGGCTTTAAAGGATGTTGTTAACACACCTGCAGCTCCAGCTAAGAAGTCTAAGAAGAAGTAATTAATTATGACTTTTAAAGGCTGTCACTTATGTGGCAGCCTTTTTTCTCTTTATTTAATTAAGTTCATGAAATCGAGGTTTATTAATTATGGAAATCGAACGCAAGTATCTTGTGTCAGGCATCCCTGACAATATAGATTCTTATCCCTGCCGCTTTATTGAACAGGGCTATCTTAACACTGCTCCTGTTGTCCGTGTAAGACGCGACAATGATAATTACTATCTCACTTATAAGGGTGGCGGAATGATGGCCAGGGAAGAATATAATCTTCCACTTAACAAAGAAGCCTATGAACATCTGATTAAGAAAGCTGATGGCAATATCATCACCAAGAAGCGTTATGAAATCCCTGATGGCAATGGATATACTATTGAACTTGACATATTTGAGGGGCTCTTTACTGGCACTATCCTTGCAGAAGTTGAATTTCCAACTATCGAAGCTGCTAATTCATATACTGCCCCTTCATGGTTTATTGATGATGTTACTAATGATCCTGCTTATCATAACAGTAATATGAGCAGAAAAGTTTTCTAATAATATAGAGGTCTGGAATATGGATAAAGAAACTATGTTTGAATATATTCAACGGCTTAAGCTTGCAGTAATAACTCTTTTCAAATGGTTATTCTGCTCGGTTGTATGTGGCTGTTTTATTGGTTCTGTCGGTGCTGTATTTCACCTGATGCTTGGTTATGTAGGCAGCCTGCGCGTTGAATACCCATTTTTACTATTCGGACTGCCTGTTGCCGGTATCATCATTGTATTCATGTACAATATAGTCCATGAAGCTGGAAACCGTGGAACTAACCTTGTCATAACCGCAATACAGTCGAATGATGAAGTCCCGGGAAGAGTTGCTCCCCTTATAATTGTATCAACACTGCTTACCCATCTGTGTGGTGGTTCTGCCGGACGAGAAGGTGCTGCACTTCAGGTAGGAGGTGCATTAGGCAATACATTTGCAAAGCTGTTTAAATTCGATGAGAAAGATACACGAATTATGATTATGTGCGGCATGAGTGCCTGTTTCTCGGCACTTTTCGGAACACCTATTGCGTCAGCTGTTTTCTCCATGGAAGTAATCAGCGTCGGTGTTATGTATTATGCTGCTTTAGTGCCATGCGTACTCGCTGCATTTATAGCACAGGGCATAGCCTCTGCACTGGGACTTGAATCTACACATTTTGTAGTTGATGAAATTACTTCTTTTTCTTTTATTAATGGCAGTAAATTCATCATCATGTCCGTACTTTTTGCTCTTGCAAGCATTCTGCTGTGTGTTGTTTTACACGGTACTTCAAAGCTCTACACTGATTACATAAACAACCCATACATAAGAATAATTATTGCCGGTACTCTTGTTATTGCCATGCGTTACATATTTGGCACAACTGATTATCTCGGTGCAGGCTCAGATATTATTGCAAGAAGCTTTGTAACAAGTTGTGCATGGTATGTATTCCTTTTAAAAATGCTGTTTACAGCCGTAACTTTGGGCGGTGGATTCAAAGGTGGCGAAATTGTTCCTACTCTTTTCGTGGGTGCAACGCTTGGAAGCTTCTTAGCACCTATATTCGGACTCCCTGTCGGATTATGTGCAGCATGTGGTATGGTAAGTGTGTTCTGCGGAGTAACTAACTGCCCCCTCACATCATTTATTCTATCTATCGAAATGTTTGGTGCATCAACTATGAAATTCACGATTCTGTGTATTGCATTAAGTTATCTGTTATCCGGATATTACAGCCTGTATAACAGCCAGAAAATCGTCTATTCTAAGTATAAGACAGAATATATAAACCGCCGGTCCCATTGACCTGTACAGGTCAAAGAACCGACGGTTCTTTTATTGGAGGGCTGCTACTTACACATATCTCCAGTCTTCTATTCGAAACTGTATTGAAACAATCCCATTATATTCATTAATATCAGGGTAATACACCATAGATATCTTCCTTCCTACCTCTGGTATCTCCTGACCGTCTAATTTGAACCTGATTGCTGTCACCAGCTTGCCATGCTCACTTTCTAACTGACATCTTAATACATTTTTATTTTTTCCAATCACAGCTGACTGTCTGACAGTAAGATTTCTGTCTGCAAACACCGGTTTTTCATTACCTTTCCCGAAAGGCTGCAGCTTCTCAAACTGTTTTATAAGTTTTATATCAACATAATCAACCGGCATAGGCACATCAATCCACACTGTCGGCGTTAGTACATTTTCTGTCATTGTCTGATTCTCATTCAGCGCTTTCCTGAATTCATCAATTTTATCAATATCAAGCGATATTCCGGCAGCCATTGGATGTCCGCCATATTTGTTAAGGAGCTTACCACATTTGCTTATCTCCTCAAACATGTTATAGCCTTCTATTGAACGCCCTGAACCCTTTGCACCATCTTCTGCTTTAGTGATTACTATTGAAGGCCTATAGAATTTTTCTCTTACTCTTCCGGCAATTATTCCCGCAACACTTTCATGGCAGTCAGGAAGATACACAACTAACACCTTGTCGTCTTTTAGTTCAGTGTTCTCAACCTGTTCAATTGCAATAGCGGCATATTCTTCTGTTATATCTTTTCTTTCAACATTAAGTGTGCGAAGCTCTAAAGCCTTATTTCTCGCGTCCTCCATATCTGTAGCAAGAAGCAGTTCAATGGCTCTTCTTGCTGAATCAAGTCTTCCTGTTGCGTTAAGACATGGACCTATAACAAATCCTATGTGATATGAGCTTATCTTGTCTATCTCAAGCTCACACGCCTCTACAAGTGCTCTTATACCAATATTAGTAGTTACTGCCAGATGCTTTAAACCATATTTAACAATTACCCTGTTCTCATCTGATAAATCAACTACATCCCCTATTGTTGCAATTGCCATAAGCTCTGCATATTCTTCAAGATCGATTGGATTAAGTCCAAGTCTCTCATATAGAATCTTAATAACCTTGAAGGCTACTCCCGCTCCACACAGTTTATCAAATGGATACGGACAGTCTTCCTGCTTAGGATTAACAATTGCATCTGCCTGTGGTACTTTATGTATCTTTTCCCCATCAACGAAATCAAACGGTATATCATGATGGTCAGTTACAATCACTGTCATTCCCTTTTCTTTAGCATATTTAATCTGCTCAATCGCAGCAATTCCATTATCGCATGTAATGATTGTATCTGTGCCATTATTATATGCTTCATCTATTAAGTGCTCATTAATACCGTATCCGTCAATAATTCTGTCTGGTACTGCAAATGTTACATCTGCTCCTGCAGCCTTTAGCCCTTTGTAGAGAATTGTTGTTGAACATATTCCATCTATATCATAATCACCGATAATATGTATTTTCTTTCCAGCTTGTATCTTGTCTGTGAGGATATCAACACATTTGTCTGCATCCTTTAATAAATGTGGTGAATGCATATCATCCACGGTCCCATTAAGATACATATTTATCTGCTCGTCCATTTCTAACCCTCTGTTACGGATAATTCTTGCCATAACCTGGTCAATGCCAAATCTTTCCCCAATTGCTTTGAAATCAGCTTTCTTAGTGTATACTCTCCAGTTGCTTTTCACTCTTTTCTCCCTGTTTCACTATTAAACCAATTATGGCGGGAACTGATATACAATCCCCGCCATGTCATAAACTTATTGTATCTGTTAATTAAACCTGAGAACCGTCTTCAAAAACCTCTTTCTTAGAAGCTGCTTTTTTATTATTCTCTTCTACAACGCCTCTCTTCTTACCACCCATTACATACCACATAGCACTTGTTAAGCATACTGATGAGTAAGCACCAACAACAATACCTACGATAAGCGGAAGTGTGAACTCCTTAACAGAAGTTACACCCATAATGAAAAGAACTATAAGCATTATAAGTGTTGTTATAGATGTATATACTGTTCTTGACATTGTACTTGTAATTGATGAGTTAACAAGCTCTGTAATGTTAGTCTTCGAATTAGCTGTCTTTAACTGCTCTCTTATTCTATCAAAGATAATAATTGTACCGTTGATAGAGTAACCTACTATTGTAAGCATACAAGCAATAAATGTTGTTCCAACCGGAATTCTTGCAAATGCATAGAATGCAAGAACAACAAGTACATCATGAAGAAGTGCTAATACAGCAGCTAATGCGAATCTGATATCACGGAATCTTACAAAGATGTATATAAGCATACAGATTGTAGCAAGTATAACCGAAAGAATAGCATCTCTCTTAACTGTTGCAGAAACTGATGAACTGATTGTATCTGTCTCAACGATTGTTCCATCCTTGATTGGGTACTTAGCAGTAACCGCATTTTCAATAGCTTCTCTCTGGTCAAGTGAAAGATCAGATGTCTTGAAAGAAACCTGTGTTGAATCTGCAACCTTCTGCTGCTGAACCTCTGTAATACCTGCAGCATCTCTGATTACAGGGATGATATTATCCTCAATCTCTTCTGCTGTATATTCTTTATCAAATGTAAATGTTGTTGTTGAACCACCAACAAACTCAAGACTGAAATTTAATGCTCTGTTTCCAAGACCAGCCTGAACTGCCATAGTTATGATACCTGCAGCAATAACTACTGCTGAGCCAATCGCAGCCCATTTCTTAATGCTAAGAACATCAAGCGTCTTTCTGTATACATTCTTACCATACCACTTAGCGTCCCTTATACCAAAGTTATATAAGAGCTTCATAATAACCTTAGTAATAACAAGTGAAGTAAAAATTGATACGATATTACCAACTGCAAGAGTTGTAGCAAAGCCCTTAACTGGACCTGTACCGAATATGTACAATACTAAAGCAGCGATAAGTGTTGTTACGTTACCATCTACTATAGATGATGTTGCCTTGTTATAACCTGAAAGAATAGCACTTTCTACAGACTTTCCGGCACCAATCTCTTCTCTTATTCTTGTATAGATAATAACATTACCATCTACCGCCATACCAATACCAAGAATAATACCTGCAATACCTGGAAGTGTAAGAGTAAGATCATATACACTTACAAGGAATAAAACAAGTGCTGTATAGATAATCAGTGATAATGTTGCAACAAGTCCAGGAATTCTGAACATAACAATCATGAATAAGCAAAGTAATGCAAGACCTATAGCAGCTGCAATTAAACTTGTCTTGATTGCTGCATGTCCAAGCTGTGCACCAACAATGTTAGAGCTTACTTCCTCAAGTGTAAGAGGAATAGAACCAACTCTTATATATGTTGCAAGGTTATCTGCCTCATCGAATGATTCCATACCTGTGATAGTTGCTGTACCACCTGATATAGCTGTCTTAACGTTAGGTGCACTTACAACTTCTCCATCATATACAATATATATTCTTTTACCGATATTAGCTGATGTTGCATCATAGAACTTAGTTGATCCCTCATCTGTAAATGTAAGCTGCACTCCATAAGGAGTATCTTCCTGACTATTAGTATCTGTGTAAGCCTGTGCAGCTTTTACATCAGAACCTGTAAGTAATGGTGTGTAGTCATTTCCCTGTGAAAATGCTGTATATCCTGTGGAATCAAGGAATTCCAATGAACCTGGTGTACCAAGTTCCTTAAGAATCTCATTAGCATCTGTTACTCCAGGAATCTCAACTGTGATTCTGTTGTCACCTTCCTTATAAACCTGTGACTCTGTACTCTTTCCTTCTACTCGCTTCTGAAGCTTATAGATAGTATCCTCTACATCCTGTGACGTAAAGTTATCTTCCTTAATCTGGTATGTGATACTTACACCACCGGCAAGATCAAGACCAAGATCTATATCATAAGTGCTTCCGTATCCCTTTCCATTAAGTCCGAAAAATGCTGTTAATACAAGTCCAACCAGTAAAACAGCAACGATTATTGAATAAATAATCTTCTTAGGTAAACTGTACTTCATGTTAAAAACTCTCCCTTATACTTATTCTTCCTCAGCCATGGCCGCACGAATCATTATTGCACATTCTATACGCTTTTTCTGAAGTTCACATCCAACATCATACGCATCATTGATATTACCATGGAAGTTATATGAGTTAGCTGCACAACCACCACTGCAATAGAATTTTGCAAAACAATTCTTACATTTTTCCTTTGAATAGACATTACTATTCTTAAACATGTCTCTGATGTCCGGTCTTACTATTCCATCATCAACATTACCCATAAGGAAATCTTCGTTACCAACAAACTGATGACATGGGTAGAAATCTCCCCAAGGTGTAACTGCAAGATACTCACAGCCTGAACCACATCCTGACAATCTCTTGGCAACACATGGACCACCATTAATATCTATCATAAAGTGGAAGAAATTAAAGCCTTTACCAGCTTTCTTTCGCTTAATGATTTCTTTCGCAAGGATATCATACTGTTCACAAAGGAACGGAATATCCTCTTCTCTTATAGCATATGAATCTGTCGGCTGTGCAACAACAGGCTCAACAGAAATCTGCTCAAATCCCTCATCAGCAAGATGAAGAACATCTTCTGAAAAATCAAGATTATTATGTGTAAATGTACCTCTGACATAATAATTCATCTGATTTCTGCTCTCTGCCACCTTCTTAAACTTAGGCATTATAATGTCATATGAGCTGCCGTGGTTATTCCTTGTCGGACGCATAAGGTCATTAATCTCCTTACGTCCATCTATGCTAAGTACAATATTACTCATCTCCTTATTGGCGAAATCAAGAATCTCGTCATTAAGAAGAATACCATTAGTCGTAAGTGTGAATCTGAACTTCTTATTATTAGCCTCTTCTATGCTTCTTCCGTATTCAACAAGCTGCTTAACAACTTCAAAATTCATAGTTGGCTCACCGCCAAAGAAGTCAACCTCAAGATTCTTTCTTGAACCTGAATTGGCAACAAGGAAATCAAGTGCCTTCTTTCCTACCTCATAGCTCATAAGAGCTCTTCTTCCATGATATTCACCTTCTTCAGCAAAACAATATTTACATGCAAGGTTACAATCATGTGCTATGTGAAGACATAACGCTTTAACAACTGTAGGTCTGTCCTTAAAGTTATCAATATATGGTTCATATATATCTTCTGTAAAGAGCTGGCCTGCTTCCTTAAGTTCGCCAATCTCTTCATATGCCTCTTTAATATCCTGAACAGAATATCTGTCTCTAAGTGCATCTGTAATCTGCTCAAGAGTATTATTCTCATAAAGTCCTATAATATCGTATACCATGTCATCAACAACATGCACAGAACCGCTGTTGACATCTAATACGATGTTATAACCGTTATTCTTATACCTGTCTCTTATACACATCTCCGAGCCCACGAGACGCGTAGTAAT
>ENA-OZHU01001087-OZHU01001087.1-human-gut-metagenome-genome-assembly--contig:-NODE-1087-length-15214-cov-5.465334_pt1 | contig 15214 bp, 9 predicted proteins | sample MGYA00244054_ERZ653700 | MGnify/ENA primary metagenome ERZ653700 (study PRJEB26926, sample SAMN06165279) | human gut metagenome | biome: ENVO:00009003; feature: ENVO:2100002; material: ENVO:00002003...
GGTTAGCATCAATACGGTTAAAACTCAGAAAAGCCGTAGCTATAAATTCTTACGCGAGAAGCTGGCAAATTCCAGTTATTCTGTACTTCTTACTCTTATCTTTTATTAAAAACCGGGCTGTGCATCCTTGCTTTTGTAGGGGTGAAGTGACTGTGATGTGGCTTATTTAAGTGGATGAGCCGGTATGTTTAACAGGTAAACAAAGCTTGGTTAGCATTTTTAGTAAGCTATATGTGTTCGTTCCATGTCTGTAAACCATTCGGATTACGTACGTGAGTCCATGGGATCATGTCCGCAGAGCGATGGGACCATGTATGTGAAATGAAGTCTTGTCGGTGTCTTATTACATTGGTCCGGCATTGGGAATAGATTAATAAAGCAGGCATTTATGGTTAAATCAAGGGCCTTTTTATGAAGTACAGCGCGTCATTCTTTTAGTAGAAAGTGACGATAAGATTTGAAATATTTTTGTTATCACTCTGTCGTCACTGCTTCTCGTCACTTTTATCGCATTGTATATCAATGAGCTAAGTCCGAAAGTGACGGATGATGATGAAATATGAGTTTCAAACTCCTTGATAAAAGCTAAAAAATACATCATTTTAATAGCGGTAACGGAAAAAAACAAATATTTTTTAAGATGCCTAATTGTCATTTATTGATGGCTGAATTTTGATTCCGAAAAGGGAATGATTTGTTAAATACGTCATTTTTGTTGCTGAATAATGTCATAATGATAGTTTTTCGTTCTTTTCTGTTTTCGTACGGAGAGTATCTCATAAAAAATAATCATCTTTTTGTCACCCATTTATGGACGTTATGTATAATTATAGTAAAGCAAAGATAAAATCCTCATTAGAAATAGATAAAATTATGAAAAAGTTAGAAAACACATATCAAGATGCCTCTTTGATAAAAAAGGCTCTTTTGGGAGATGCAAGCGACAAAGAGCAGCAAGTGTTGGAACAACGTTTATCTATGCATCCGGAACTGAAAGCCGTGTATGAGAAATTGCAGGATAGTGAGGAATTAAAAGATGCTTTTAATAAGTATAAAGAATATTCATCGGAAAAGGCTTACGAGCATTTCCTTCAACAAATTCAACAAAAAGAGAATTCGTCCGGTGGAAAGATCCACCGTATCCGGACATGGTGGTATGCTGCCGCAGCGATGGTAGTACTGGGAGTAGGAATTTCTTTTTATGCAGTGAATCATTATCAGGCAGTGGAGGAGTCTCAGGCACGTATCGCGCAAATCAAGCCAGGTAGCAAACAGGCAGTGCTGACTTTGCCCGATGGAAGCACTATTGATGTACAAAAGAAAGATATAAATGTAATAGTAGACGGCGTCCAGGTGAAATACAATAAAGGGGTGCTGTCATATCGACCGACCGTCACAACACAACAACACGAAGAAGAAAACGTCGATGAAAGTCCGGTGAAGTCAAATGAACTGGTTATACCACGGGGAGGAGAGAATACTGTCCTTCTTGCTGATGGAACCACTGTTCATTTGAATGCCGGTTCTAAATTGCTTTATCCGGTCCGTTTTGTCGGAAAGCGGCGAATTGTGACACTGGAAGGTGAAGCCTATTTTGATGTGAGAAAGGATGAGGAACATCCGTTTGTGGTCCGGACTCGTTTCGGAGAAGTAACGGTACTTGGTACGGCATTTAATATTAATGCTTATAATGATGCGGATGCATGCTATACCACTCTTGTATATGGGAAAGTAAATTTCTCGACACCCGATCAGAATACTATTACGCTGGCGCCGGGTGAACAGGCAGTCGTCTCTTCCCGTGGCATTGAAAAGCGGGCGGTGGATGTTAATGAATATATCGGCTGGGCACAAGGTGTATATGTTTTCAACAACAAACGGCTGGGCGATATCATGAAAACCTTCGAGCGCTGGTATGATGTTCATGTCTATTATGAGAAGGAGTCTCTGCGCGACCTGACTTATAGTGGTGACTTGCAGCGATATGGCACGATCAATACTTTCCTGAATGCATTAGAACTAACCGGCGATATCTACTATAGAATAAACGGAAGAAATATATTGATATATGAGAATGAGTAATATTGAGTTTTGATTTAAAAATTATGAAAAAAAGAAGAGTCTTTATGCTATGTCTTTTTGCATTGAGTATGGTTCTCAGTGCATGGGCACTTCCACCTGATGAGAAGAAAGTGACACTTGATTTGAAGGATGTGCCGATGGAAACATTTTTAAACACGGTAAAACAGAAAGCTGGAATCAACATGCTTTATAACTCTCAGATGTTTAAAGGAGTTGAACCGGTGACTGTAAAAGCTGCCAACGAGTCTTGGAGGGAATTGCTGGACCGCGTTCTTTCACCTAAAGGTTTCACTTATGCTACCAAAGATGGTATTGTGGTCATCAAGAAGAAAGATCAGAAGACACGTACGTTGGAAGGTAAAGTGGTGGATGAACAGGGTGGCGAACTACCGGGTGTGACGGTGCTGATACTGGGGAAAGAAAGAAATATCGGAACAATGACTGATGCAGACGGTGCTTTTTCTTTAGGACTCCCTGAAGGAGATGTAACAATTCGTCTTTCCTTTGTAGGCATGCAAACTTTGGAAATACATACTGGCAAGCTCAATCTTGATAAAGTGCATACCTTTAAGTTGAAACCCGATTCAAAGCAATTGGAAGAGGTGGTGGTAACCGGTTATGCAAAGATCAGCAAAAATAGCTTTACGGGTACTTCTGTGACGGTTACGGCAGATCAGTTGATGTCGGTTTCCAAAACAAATGTTTTGGGAGCTTTGCAGGTATTCGACCCATCATTTCGTATTGCGGAAAATAATTTAGCCGGCTCGAACCCTAATAATGTTCCTGAGTTGTATATCCGTGGTCGTTCTGGTATCGGAACTACGGAGTTGGATGCAGAAAGCCTTTCTAAAACATCATTGAAAAACAATCCCAATCTTCCAACTTTTATCATGGATGGTTTTGAGATCAGTGTGCAGAAGTTGTATGATATGGATCCAAGTCGTATCGAAAGTATTACTATTTTGAAAGATGCTGCTGCTACGGCTATGTATGGTTCACGTGCCGCAAACGGTGTGGTGGTAATTACGACAGTTACTCCGAAAGCGGGAAAAATTAATGTGGATTATAATTTTACCGGTACGTTGGAGTTTCCCGATTTGACGGACTATAATCTGATGAATGCTCGCGAGAAGTTGGCGACGGAAGTTGCAGCAGGACTATTTCAGGCAGATCCTGAAAGTAATGATATTGCTGAAGCACAAAGTTCACTGGATAAAATTTACAATGCTAAATTGAATAATGTGGCTCGCGGGGTAGATACTTATTGGCTTTCCAAGCCGCTTCGGACAGTATTCAATCAGAAACACAGTTTGTATCTGGATGGTGGTACAGAGAATTTACGTTGGGGAGCAGACCTTTCTTATACCTCGGGTGAAGGTGTGATGAAAGGTTCTTTTCGTGACCGTATGGCTGGTGGATTGTCTTTGTCTTATCGGCTTGGCTCTTTTCAAGTGCGAAATTACTTCTCTTATACCTATACCAACTCCGAAGAGTCTCCTTACGGAAGTTTTTCCAGCTATACTAAAAAGCAACCATATGACGAATATTTGGATGAAAACGGACAATATCTGAAAGATACATATCCTTGGACCGGTAGTTCATCAGGATATGAAAATCCCTTGTATGAAGCTACATTGCAAAGTTACGATCGCAGCAAGTCTTGGGAATTGATTAATAATACGGAACTTTTGTGGAATATCAATCCTTACCTGCTTCTGAAAGGACAGTTTAGTGTGACGAAGTCTAATTCTGATTCGCGTACGTTTATCGATCCTCGTTCCCGTTCGGAGAGAAATGCAGATAATAGGCTGAGTAATTCCAATGTAATATCTGGATGGTTAGACATTGCAACAGCGAATAGTCTGAGCTGGGACGCTACGGCCACTTTGTCTTACAATCGTAACATAAAAAAGAACAGTTTAAATTTCCTGGTGGGTATCAATGCCACTTCAAGCACTGGAGACGGTATGGGACTTACTTATAAAGGTTTCCCTTCCGGAGAACTTTCCTCACCGGGCTTTGCGAATGAACTTTCCGGCTTGCCCTCTAATTCGGATAGCAAGAGTCGTCTGTTTGGTGCATTGGGAACGTTCAACTATTCGTATGACAATATCTATCTTGCCGATGCTTCCGTTCGTTTCGACGGCAGTTCTGAGTTTGGTTCCGATCAGCGTTTCGCTCCTTTTTTCTCCGGTGGTGTAGGGTTGAACCTGCACAACTATGAGTACATGAAGCAGTTTGAATGGATGAATCGTTTTAAAATCCGTGGAACGTATGGTATGACAGGAAAGGTAAACTTCTCTCCGTATGATTCGCAGACCATATATAGTATTGTTACCGACAATTGGTTTAAGACTGGTTTGGGTGCCAATCTGATGGCTTTAGGTAACAGAGGGCTGGGATGGGAAAAAACCCATAATATGGACTTTGGTGTAGATTTGGATCTCTTCAATGGTCTGATTCAGATGGACTTCTCATACTATCATAAAAAGACAGTAGACTTGGTGAATAGTGTGACATTGCCCAGTTCTACTGGTTTTACTTCCTATAAAGACAACATCGGTGAAGTAGTAAATAAGGGTTTTGAGGTCCAGTTGAGAAGCACTCTGCTAAATACAAAAGAGTGGTATGTGGCTGTTTTCGCTAATCTTGCCCATAACGAGAATGAGATTACGAAGATTTCCGATAGCATGAAAGAGTATAACAGACGTGTGATGGATAAATACGCCAATTATGATACCGGTTATAACAAGGGTGATGCGGCATACGCTGACACCTATCTTCAATACGTAGAGGGCGGTTCGTTGACTTCTATATTTGCCGTGAAGTCTTTAGGAATCAATCCTGCCAATGGTAGAGAAGTTTTTGTGCGTCCCGACGGTACCATCACGTACGACTGGAATGCTGCCGATCAGGTTGTGGTTGGAAACCAAGAGCCCAAAATACAAGGTACGTTCGGTTTTAACCTCCGTTGGAAACAGTTTTCTCTCTTTTCTACTTTCTTGTATGAGTGTGGCGGACAGCGTTATAATTCTACCTTGGTAGATAAAGTAGAAAACGCGCGTATCGCGGATGGGAACGTAGACCGTCGGGTATTGACCGGGCGTTGGCAGAAACCGGGCGATCTTGCTCCTTACGGACGTTTTACAAAGGGAATAGTATCTGTAACTCGTCCTACCAGCCGTTTTGTGCAGGACTATAATATGCTGAGTTTTAATTCTCTGACATTAGGTTACGATTTTGATATGGCATGGATGAAAAAAGCGCATATCGGTATGCTGCGTGCAGAATTGTCCGGTAATGACCTGTTCCATCTTTCTACCGTACGTATCGAACGTGGTCTGGACTACCCGTATGCACGCTCTTTCTCAGCTTCGTTAAAGGTAAGTTTCTAATCAATAATGCTTAAAAGAAAAAATGAAGAAATTATATACAATATCACTGTTGGTACTTTGCATAGTGACTACGGGGTGTAGTGACTGGCTGAATGTGGCGCCGAGTAATCAGGTGAATGAGGAGAATCTGTTTAGCACAGGCAATGGTTATCGGAATGCACTGAACGGAGTATACTTGGATTTGGGTACTTCAACCCTCTATGGACAGAATTTGTCTTGGGGATTTATGGATTTAATCGCACAGTATTATTCACCAGTAGAATTGAACAAGGAAAGGGTCTATTACCAGGCTCTCAATTATAAGTTTGAACATACGGATGTGAAGTCTATTATTTCATCTATTTGGTCTAGATCGTATAATAATATTGCCAATTGCAACAATCTGATTAATCAGGTATCGAATGCAAGTCCGTCGCTTTTTGAACAGGGAGAGTTGGAGAAGAATATGATTCACGGTGAGGCGCTTGCTCTGCGTGCTTTCATCCATTTCGAAATCCTTCGAATGTTCGCCCCTGCTATGATGAAAGACGACTATAAGGCATATATGCCTTATGTAGATGTCTATCCTACTTTTGTGCCTGCATATGAAACGAATGAGGAGATTTTGAAAAAAGTGGTTGCAGACTTGAAAGAGGCGAAACGTATGTTGGCGCAGTGTGACATAACAGAAGAGCATAGAGAATGGATGGCAATAAACCCTCGTATGTTGGGTATTGATCTTTCTGCCGGAGACATTGCCGAAGAAGATGTTTTCTTCGCCTTTCGAGGATACCGTATGAATTATTATGCGATTACAGCTATTTTAGCTCGCGTATACTTCTGGAATGGTGAGTATGAATTAGCGTACAATGAAGCAAAAGAGGTACTGGATGCTACTTATGACGATGATGGCCAAAAGTGTTTTTCTTTTATGGAATATTTGGAATTGGGAAATAACATGAAAGATTATAATAGCATCATCATGTGCTTCTTTAATAAAACGCTGCAAGAGGATTATGAACCGTTTATTACGAAGAGTAGTAAAGATGTATTCTATTTGGTTGATTTTGAAAAGGGAGAAAAAGAGTTAGACCAACGACTGTTGGAAGATATGATAGGTTCTGAAAGATCAAATAAATATTCGCGCAAATATGACATTCCGCTTGGTACATATGGTTCAGATATGATTCCGGGAATACGTTTGAGCGAGATGTATTATATTATGGGAGAATATTTTGCCCGCACTAATAATTTTATCAAAGCGGGAGAAATGTTGGATGAGGTTCGTTTCAACAGAGGTATTATAACTACAAATTTGAAAAATACCATTACTACTTTGGACGGTTATCATACGGAGATGCTTAAAGATATGCGTAAGGAGTTTGTGGGCGAAGGACAGCTTTTCTTTCAGTACAAACGTCTGGATAAGAAACCGGCTAAAAATGCAATATTTGTATTTGAGAAGCCTGATAATGAAGATGTTTAATAAGTAAGCGATGTAAAATCATGATAAGAAAATATATACTGTTAGCATTGTTGCCTCTTTGTCTGTGGGCATGTTCGGAAGATGAGATAAAGCCGTATCATGGAGAGCAATATCTGTATTTCAATCATTTAAAAGATGGTGAAGAAGAGGAAATTAGTGTCTCGTTCAACAACTATCCCACAAGTGACGAGGTTGTGGTGAAAATAGGATTGGCACTTATCGGTAAGCCTTTTGAGAAAGATGCTCCCTATAAATTGGTGGTGGTGAACGAAGAAGTGAAAGAAGGCGAGACACCAAATGCTTTGCCCGAGAATTATCGGTTGCCTGAATCGCCTCTGTTTAAGGCAGGAATGCCTAAAGATACCTTAGAAGTGGTATTGGTAAAGACAGACAATCTGAAAGAGGATGTAAAACTGTGTCTGCGATTGGAAAGTAATGAGAACTTTGCGGGTTCGATGCCGGGTTTTGATCAGATAACGATTGTTTTTAATAATGTAATAAGCAAACCAATGTGGTGGAATAGTGAAGTAACCAAATTATTCTTAGGTACATATTCCCGGAAAAAATACGTAGAATTTGTGACATTCTCCGGAATATCGAACTTTGGTGCGCTTAGTACGGCGGAAAAACGTCAGGCATCGCTTGAGTTTAAATACTACGTAGCAGAAAACAATATAATGGATAAAGATGATAAAACAGGTCAGGAGTTCCCGATGGAAATTCCCGTTGATTAATTAGATATAGAATTATGAAGATACATACATTATTTGCAGCAATATTTCTTCTTTTCATAGTGACAGCTTGTTATGAAGATAAGGGAAACTATGAATATAGGGAGATGAATGATATTGAGATTACTGTAGAAATGGAAGATAAACACCCGTCTTACGCTTTAGGTGATGTCGTTACATGTACTCCGAAATTAACATTCGCTTTGGGGCAGGAAAGTACCAATCTTGATTATGAATGGTCTTTTGCAGGCAAGAAGATTTCGCATACGCGTAATTTGGAATGGGTGGCCGATACAGTCGCAAACGATAAAGCTTTGCAATTGGCAGTATTAGACAAAAATACGGGAGTAACCTACTTTGGCCATATTTATATTACCGTTTCTTCTAAATATGCAGCCGATGGCTGGGTAGTTCTTTCCGAAAAAGACGGTAACAGTACATTGGCTTTTATACGTCACGTAAGTGGTTTTAATACTCCCTCGGCAGCAGTTCGGGATGTTTACCAAATGATCAATGGACACCCGATGGGAACCGGTCCGATGTCTGTATATCCCCATTGGACAAGTTCGTGGGGAGGTGAAGAAGAAGCTAGCTGGCTATGGGTTGCACAGAAAGGAGGACAAGGCGCATTGGACGTTTCGGGAAGTACTTACCAACAGAAAGCAACTTTGTCTCAGATTTTTTTGAAGCAAACGTATCCAGAGGGATTTGTTCCGGCGGCCGTGATGGATTTGCAGATACTTTCATTGGCTATTGGTGAAGACGGAACAATTTATACACGTGTTAAGGAAACGAATAAACTGTTTAATACCGGTCGTTTTATCGATCGTCCGCTCACATCGGATGCCAAAGGAGAAGTGAAAGTGGATGGTAGTATGATTGCTTATACTCGTTTTGACTATCAGGCAGGATTGTTGTGTTATGATAAGAACTCTGCCCAATATTTGCATATTGGTGATTATGTTGATTATGATTCGGGAGAAACTCGTGTAGGAAAAGCACTTCCTTTAAAAGTGGATGAAGGAGATTATAAAGAAGGGGATGCTAAGCTGAATGATATGAGAAATCATAAAGTACATTTTGTAGGAGCGTCTTCCAAAGGAACAGACTTCACTATGTCTTATATGGCTGTTATTGAAAATCAAACAACGGGTAAGTTTTATCTTCAGAAGTTTACTGTAGAAGCCTATGATGGAAAAATGAGTGCAGTCCCAACCAAGTTTGAGTCTCAGGAAGAAATGGTAGGCCTTGGAAACGTGATCAATGGAAGTGCCAAGAATAGTTTTGCTCTTTGTAACTATCAGGAGCAGGCTCCATATATGTTTATCAGTAAAGATAATATGTTGTATCTTTATTATATGTCTAACAGTACATTATACCCGTGTGCACAATTCGAGTCAAATATCACCTCTATGAACGTGAATATTTATTACAATAGATGCCTCATGGTTGGATTAGAAAATGGAGATGTTGTTATTCTGAAGGGAATACGTAGTGCTGATGGAGAACCCAATTTAGATAGATATGTCATCAACGGAGGAAATACTATTCAAGTAACTGATGCGGAAAATGACTTCGTTCTTTTCCATGAGAAAGACTTCGGACGGGTGGTGCAGGTTTTCTATAGATGGAACATGAGTTGGAACGAATATTTCTATTAATTATTAAAATAATAAGACGTTGAAAAAACTGTATTTACTTCTCTTAGTCGCACTCTGTGGGGCTGTTATCAGCCCTGCTGTGGCTAAGAAGAAAAACAAGAAGAAAGCTTCTACTGAAGCAACTACAAAGAAAGAGAAGAAGGAAACCAAGTACGACAAACTGTTTAAAGACAAGAAAGTCACCACGGCTAAAGGTTTCATTACTCTTCACAAGTTGGATAATAAAATCTACTTTGAGTTGCCGATTAAGGTGATGAATCGGGATATTCTACTTGGTTCTACCATCGTGGAAACGACCGATAACCAGTTCGGCTGTGTAGGAGAGAAGTCAGGTGATCCTTTTCTGATTCGTTTTGTGCAACGCGACTCAACTATTACATTGCGTCGTGTACAGGCAGGGCAGTTCTCTGAAGATCGTGAAATCAAGAAGCGCTTGGTAAGCAGTACCATGCCGGCAATCGCTGAAACATTCGAGATTAAAGCATATAATAACGATAGCACGGCAGTGGTATTCGATATGACAGACTATCTGCTGAGCGATAAAAAGAACCTTTCTCCGTTCTCACCATATTCAATGATGGAGATGATGGGAGCCGATATTAGTAAGGATTTTGAGAAGGAAAGCTCATTTATTCAGGGAGTCAAAGGCTTTGAGGATAATGTGAGTATACGTTCTTTACTGACCTACAAAATCAGCGTGGGTATGAAGGGAAATTATGCAGTGAAGAAAATGCCGTTTACTGCGGTTATGAATCGTAGCTTCATTCTGTTGCCTGAACAACCGATGCGTCCCCGTTATGCTGATCCACGTATTGGTATTTTTGAACACTCTGTAGTAGAATTTGCTTCCGAAGGTCGTGGGTTGCGTACTCGTCACATTGCTCACAGATGGAATCTGGAACCATCGGATTCGGCAGCCTATCTCCGTGGCGAACTGGTAGAACCAAAGAAACCTATTGTTTTCTACATTGATGATACTTTTCCGTTGAGTTGGAATAAATATATCCATAAAGGAGTTGAAGTATGGCAGAAAGCGTTTGAGAAGATCGGTTTTAAGAATGCCATCATTGCAAAAGATTTCCCGAAAGATGATCCGAACTTCGATCCGGAGAATATCAAATATTCCTGTATACGTTATGCTCCGTCTACGGTGGCCAATGCGATGGGACCTTCTTGGATAGATCCGCGTTCCGGAGAAATCATTAATGCATCTGTTACGGTATTCCACAATATTGTGCAGTTGGTTCAGTACTGGCGCTTCTTGCAGACTGCCCCTGCTGATGAGGAAGTACGTGATGTTGTTTTGCGTGAAGACTTGCTGGGAGATTGTATCGCTTATGTGCTCTCGCATGAGGTAGGACATACATTGTCATTGATGCACAATATGGCAGGTTCTTCTTCTATCCCTGTGGAATCTTTGCGTGATCCGAAGTTTACTCAGGAGTTTGGTACGACCTACTCTATTATGGACTATGCCCGTAACAATTATATTGCTCAACCGGGTGATAAAGAGAGGGGCGTGCGTTTGACTCCTCCGGAACTGGGAGCGTATGATTACTATGCTATTGCCTGGCTGTACACCCCGATTTTTGAGGCTAAAACGGCAGAGGAAGAAATTCCTATTTTGGATAAATGGATCAGTGAGAAGTCTGGAGATGTTAAATATCGCTATGGTAAACAACAATTCAGACGTCGTTTTGACCCAAGTTCAGTAGAGGAAGACTTGGGAGATGACCCGGTGAAAGCTTCTGAATATGGACGTCGCAACTTGCAATATCTGCTAAAGCATATCAATGATTGGGTAGCGGATAAGGATAAGGATTTTGAGTTCCGCACGGTTGTTTATGACGAAATTGTATATGCTTACGTACGTTATTTGACTTTCGTTTTGGGAGATATCGGTGGTATTTATCTGAACGAACGCTATGACGGTGATCAGCGCCCAAGCTTTAAAACTGTATCGAAGCAACAACAAAAAAAGGCTTTGAATTTCTTATTGAATGAACTGAAGGACCTTTCGTGGCTGGATGCACGCGAAACACTGAAAGAATTCCCTATCCGTACTTCTGTGGCCATGCAGATGGAAGATGCAATTATTGATGGTATCTTGTCTCGTTGTGGTGCGGTGGCTATCTGTTCGGGTAAGGCGACATCAGCTCCTTATACTCAGAAAGAATATCTTGCCGATATAGAACGTTTTGTATGGGCTCCTACCCGCGCCGGAAGAACCTTGACAGAAACAGAAATGCGTTTGCAGATGAATTATCTGACGAAGCTGATTGAAGGTTCGGTTGCAGGGGTTGCAAAGAATGCTACCCGTAAAGGTATCGCAGATATGTATGCTCACATTGAAGTGCCCGAATGGCTGAAAGCTGCTTCGCGCGAACGTTTCGGAATCATCTCGGAGGAATTTATGGGATGTTTTAATAACAAGCCTCGTGAGATGCAGGCTGCCCGTTTGGAGGAAATCAGTGGATTTGATGATGATGTAGATCTGAAAGCACCGATCGAACCGATGGAACATATATACTACGGTGAGTTGAAGAAGGTTCGTAGTCTGGTTGCAGCAAGTGCTTCTACCGGTTCGGCTGATACACAACGCCACTACCGCTTATTGTTGTACAAAATTGACCAGGCATTAAAATGATAGGAAGTATGAGAAATAGATATAGTAAGATACTTTGTTTATTGCTTCTTTTTGCATGTTGCCTGCCACAGGAAGGAAATGCTTTCTGGCCTTTTAAAAAGAAGAAAAAAGAAGATAAGAAGGAAAATCTGACACCATATCAGAAGCTGTTCAAGAATAAGAAAGTTCAGACAGCACACGGGCTGATGACTATTCATAAGGTGGAAGGGAAAGTGTATGTGGAGTTCCCGGTTGCCATGTTAGGCCGTGAGATGCTGTTTGCTTCTTCTATTGAAAATACGAGTGACGGTGGTGAAGGAGCTCCCGGACAGTTAGGGGGTACCGACGTACGTTTCCGTTTTGAGATGATCGATTCTACTCTTGTGGCACGTATGCCTTTATTGAGTAAGCCGGTAAATACCAGTGGTGATGCTTATATCGCACGTGCGTTGGACAATGCGCATAATCCGGGTATTTTCAAAAGCTTTAAGGTATTGGCTTGCACTCCGGATAGTTCTGCACTTGTGGTAGATATGAAGGGATTACTTTTGGAGGGATCTGCTTTTACCAAACCTTTCCCTTCGACATCGGCTAACGGATACTATGGATTCGTGTCGCGCGATCATTCTCTGCAATCGGATAAATCTGCTATTTTGGGTGTATCGGCTTCAGAAAATCATATAAGTGTACGTGAAGAGTTGTCATATACTGTCGACCATACGCTGATGGGAGCATACAATATGTACAAAGACGTACCTTTGACAGCGGTCGTCACTAAAATGCTTTGTATTCTGCCCGAGGAGCCGATGACTCCTCGCCTGGCTGACTCACGTTTGGGATTGACTACACAATTGAAAAGTGATTATTCAGGGGCAACTCAGGAAGTGAAGAGTATACGCTATGCAAAACGTTGGCGTATCGAGCCTTCCGACTCTGCTGCCTATCGCCGTGGCGAGCTGGTTCGGCCAGTCAAACAACTGGTGTTCTATATCGACAGTCTGATGCCTGTCAAATGGAATCCGTATATCAAGGCTGGTGCGGAATCGTGGAATAAGGCATTTGAGAAGATCGGCTTTAAAGATGTTATTTGTGTGAAAGAATTCCCGAAGAATGACACATTGTTCAATGCAAACAGCTTTGACTGTATGACAATACGTTATTCGGCTTCTTGGCTGAATTCGGCACAGACAACGATACACTCAGATACACGTACCGGTGAAATATTGAACGCGTCTATTCTGATTAATGCAAATATGATCAGTGTTCAGTATGCTGACCGTATAGGGGCCACTGTTGCTATTGATCCTCGTGTGCGTACTACTGTTTTCCCGCAGGAGATACAGGGTGAGTTGATTCAGGCTGCTATTGCTCAGGCTGTAGGAACCGGACTGGGACTAACAATGAACTGGGGAGCTTCCTGTGCTTATCCGGTGGATTCGTTGCGTTCGGCAAGCTTTACTCAAAAGTATGGTCTCGCTTCTTCTGTTATGGGAGGCGTAATCATTAATGACGTAGCTACGGAGGAGGATGTTCGTAATGGAGTGTGTCTGGTTAATGCAAAGCCTGGTCCATATGACGAACTGGTGATTAAATATTTATATCAGCCTATCTATGCTTCTTCATTGCAGGAAGAAAAAGAGACATTGGATAGCTGGATTCGTGAACATACGGGAGACCCATATTATGCTTATATACGTAATCAGTCACGTTTTGATTCTGATCCTCGTAATAGTCGCGGAAGTCTGGGAGATGACCATTTGAAATCATTCGACTATATGCTTCCTAATGTTCGCAAAGGATTTGAAAACTATTATAGTTGGTTTGCCAAGGAAGACCGCGATTTTTTAATGCGCAGACGTGTACACTCTGCCCTTAGTGAAAGACTGAGCGGGCGTATTTATGCAATACTGAGTTATATTGGCGGTATTTACTTGAATGATATTCGCGAGAAGGATGCGATACCAAGTTACTCAATGGTAGATCGTGAGAAACAGAAAGCAGCTTTGAGCAAGGCATTGGAACTGGCAAAGAATCTGGATTGGGTGGACGATACCGCTCATTTGAATGAATTTGAAATTTCAGATAAGAAGGCTGACCGTTTACGTTTGGATATCTTTAATGGTATTTTCGGACGTCTGCCTTATGTCGAGGTTTGTACAGAACGCTTCCCGGATGCAGCATATACTGCTTCGGAATATCTGGATGATATCTATGGAATTGTTTGGGAAGGTGTCTTGAAGCATCGTCCGTTGGAGAATTTCGAGAGAGCACTACAGACAGCGTTTCTGGAAAGTATTATTTCAACATCGACAGCAACTGCGCCTATTGGTAGTTTCAAAGCCTCAAAAACAGGATTTGCGGCTACCGGCAAACCGGAGATCAATCTGGCTGCTTTGAGAAATGGCGGAAAGGTGGATATGAAGATGTATTCATTGCAAAATGCAGAAGAAGTAGCAGGCTTCTCTTCAATTCCACCGATCTATACCAACCAGACAAAAATAGCTGCTTACTATTTTGACTTGTTGATGCGTACGAAAGACATGCTCAAGAAAGCAATTTCGACGGCTCCTGAGGCAGATCGTTCTCATTATGACCTGTTGATCTACCGCATTAATAAAGCTACGGAAATTGAATAAATCTCTATTACATAAACTCTCTCTTAATTAATTTGTCTCTATGAAAACAATATTGTAAGAGATATTTTTAAAGATTTCTTCTATGCAATATTGAGCATTTTTCACCCGGGTTTACATTGTCGAATGTAAATCCGGGTGAATCTTTTATAGGCGGATATCTTTTGGAAAGTACCATACAACTAGATTGCCTGAGAGAAAAATATCAGTCTTTCTGTATAGAACATTATTATTTAATTTGTATTTTTGGCGCAAAACTCCCGAAATGACTAACAATGAGATTTCCATAGAACAAATTAATAAGTTGGATGCGGCTGCTTTCCGACTGCTTTATAAGAATTATTATAAAGCATTGGTTTGCTATGCAATAACAATTGTCGGAGATTCAGAGTCTGCAGAAGATATTGTCCAGGAGTTATTCTCCACTATTTGGGAGAAAAAGATGTTTTTCCGGTCTCTGGCTTCATTCAGGGTTTATCTGTATAACTCTGTCAGAAATGCTTCCTTGGATTATTTGAAACATAAGGATGTGGAAGGCAACTATCTTCAGAAGATGCTTGATAGTCATTCCACTACCTGTCTCTTATACACATCTCCGAGCCCACGAGACGCGTAGTAATC
>ENA-OZHU01001101-OZHU01001101.1-human-gut-metagenome-genome-assembly--contig:-NODE-1101-length-15053-cov-8.274303_pt1 | contig 15053 bp, 10 predicted proteins | sample MGYA00244054_ERZ653700 | MGnify/ENA primary metagenome ERZ653700 (study PRJEB26926, sample SAMN06165279) | human gut metagenome | biome: ENVO:00009003; feature: ENVO:2100002; material: ENVO:00002003...
TTCATGGCATTCGAGTTGACCACCGTGTAGAGAATGTTCTTCACGCATTGGCGAAGGATCTGCATGTCCACCGGGTCGGATGCGTCGCACCAGTTCGGCTGAATAACGTCCGGCAGCGTCATGTCATTGCCCAAATTCAAGTCACCGCCTGCATATGCCATTTGGCGCAAATTCATGTAGGAGGTCGTATTGAAATCGGTGATGACCATGCCTTGGAAGCCCCATTCGTTCCGCAGGATTTGAGTCAGCAGCCGATAATCGCCGCCTGTCCAGCGCGTACCGATGCGGTTGAAGGAGCTCATCACTGCTGTGGTATGCCCTTCCTTGACCGCGATTTCAAACGGGCGCAGGTACAATTCGCGCATTGCTTGTTCCGTCACCCAAGTGCCCGAACCGTTGGAGGAACGATGCGTTTCCTGTTCGTTGAGCGCAAAGTGCTTCACGAAGCAGTAAACGCCCTTGCTGGCGCATCCGCGGATTTCCGCCGCCGCCATTTTGCCGTTGAACAGTCCGTCTTCGGAAAAATACTCGAAATCGCGACCGCCGAAGGGGCTTCTGTGGATATTGACGCCGGGCGCATACCAGCCGGAATACGGCAGATTGTTGCCCTTTCCATCCGCGCCAATCAATCCTTCCGCGCCTATCATTTCGCCGATGTCTTCCATCAGCTCCTGATTCCATGTCGAAGCCATGACGACTTCCGCACAGTAATAGCAGCACTTCCAGTAGATGCCGCTGCGATCCATGAAGTTCGTGAAACCAGTCGGGCCATCTGTGTCGTTCGTGGCAGGCTTGCCAATGATGGGCAGTTCATTCGTTTTGAATGCGCCCATGTTGCACATTTTCACCATGTCCTCGACAGACAGCTTGTCCAGAATCGCATCCCAGCGCGGGTCATCATACGACACTCGCTGATTCTGCCCATTTTCATCCGTCAGCAGGTCGCGAAGCACCAGTGAAATGTCCGTCTGACTTGTTGCGGGAAGCCCCAAGTCAAAGAGCGCATCCGCCTCTTCATTGTTGTGGTCGCGGTTTTGAAGCGCTTCGAGATATTCTTCATCCACCGTTCGGTCATCCACAGAGGGCGCTTCCGGCATCGTGCCTTCCCAATCTTCGCGGGAAAGCAGCGTCTGGAGATGGTAATCAGAGCTGTCCAGTTCCAAGTCCGTGTAACGGTTTTCTATGGTATTGCCTGTTACCGGGTCTTCGCTAATGATAATGTCGTCTTTCACCGTGAACGGCACTTCAAATACGCGGTCATGCGCATTCTTGCTGACGTACAGTGCGTAGTCACCCGCATCCAGTTCAAAGCAGTTATCCCAGTTTTCGTTCTTGTCCGTATAGTCATAGGATGCCAGATAGTACGGGTCGCAGGTCAGCGTCAGCGTGCATTCCTCGCCGGGCGAAAGCAGCGGCGTCTTGGCAAAGTCCAGCAGAACAACTTCGGACTTCTCCACGCTGCCGGGCGTATACGGCGCATGACCGTAGAGCTGCACAACGTCCTTGCCAGCGACGCTGCCCGTGTTCTTTACGCGCACAGTCACTTCCATCTTGTCGCTGACATCGCTGAGGACGAAGTTTTCCGGCGCACTTTCCAGTGTCCAGTCAAACGTCGTATAGCTCAGACCATAGCCAAACGGATACACCACTTCCTGCGCATACCATTCCGGGTCATCCGCGCCGCGCGTCTCGTAATAGCGATAGCCGACGTAAATGTTCTCCTCATAGTCCACAAAGTAGTAGTTTTCGTTTTCCAGCCCAAGATACCGGTCGCCGCTTTCCTTGCCGGTAATCAGATTATCGCCAAAGTTCTGCCACACCGGGCTGTTCTTGAAATTCACCGCGTAGGTATCAACCGTGCGCCCGGACGGATTCACTTCGCCGTTCAGGATGCGTCCCAGCGCATTCACGCCGGATGCACCGGGGAAGCCCATCCAGATAGCTGCGTCGATTTTGTCCTGATAGGCATAATAATCCGGATGCGTCAAAAATGCCAGTTCCATCGGCGAACCACTGTTAATCAGCACAACAACCTTCTTGAATCCTGCCTCGCAGACCGCCGCCAGCAAGTCCGTTTCGTTCTGATCAAGCTGCAGGTAGTGGTCGCTGTCCTGCCGCGCCCCTTCCACATCCTTCATTGAACGCGGCAGGTCAAAACCTTCGCCGCCGATGCGGGTCAGCACAACCAGCGCCGCGTCATTGTAATCCTTGTAGGTATCCGTGATTTCCTTCGTATACAAGCGCTGCGGCGTTTCCCCAATGGAGTAAAACACGGTATTCCCATCATCCAAGTTGGTGGAATTTTCTGAGCGGCGTGCGCCGGAGCGCTTATCATCCTCATAGAAGGGCTTCATCGCCGGATTGACCGCAAAGCCCGCATTCTGCAAGCTGGTATAGAGGTCGATGGCTGCGGACTTATCGCCGCCGGACGACCCCGAACCGCCATAAGCAAGGTTCACACTGTTCTTGCCAAACACAGTGATGCGGCTGCCTGATGCCAGCGGCAGCGCATTTCCCTCGTTCTTGAGCAGCACAAAGCCTTCTTCGCAGATGCGCTCGTTGAGTTTGTTCGCCGCCTGATAGACTTCGTCCTTGTTCGTGTATTCGGTGGTATACAGTGGTGTCACGCCCTCGGCATAAACCGCCACGTCGCGTCCCAGCAGAGAGGCCAGCACATCCTGCATGACAAACTGCGTCAGCACCGTCGCGACGGTCAGCAGAATCAGCACCAGTGCGCTGACAATTGCCCATACGCGAATCAGCTTTTTCTTCGTTTTCTGCGCCATGTTCTCCTCCGCGAAATCAGTACATCATTGGCAGATTGTAGTTTGCATCCCACGTTACAACCGCCGTCGTCGTCAGCTTGATGCAGTCCACCATCGGCGCTGTGCCTTGATACGTTCCCATGCCTTCACCCATCGGGTTCACGCTGTTATTCGTCACAAGGCGAATCGTGTTTGCGCCGACCTGCAAAGCGACGTTCTGAATAACAATGCAGTCTGCAAATTTTGCTCCTTTTTCCAGTGCAATCGCATCAAACATCACCGGCTGACCGTTGATTTCAATCGTGTAGTTATCGGGCGAGAGGCTGATGTTGTCCATTTCCGCCGCAACCCGCAGCGTCAGCACTGCATCCGACACCGCTTCGCTGCTCGCCAGATAGAAATCCAACGACAGCCCTTTTTTATACAGGTACGAGACATACTTGCCATTGCTGGCGTCCAGATTCGTCGCATCGTTGACTATCATGGATGCGCCGGATGCAGAACCGGACATGCCCGGCCCTTCCTTGCCCAGCAAGCTGGTCTGTTCGGCTTCAAACGTATACGTCTCTGCACCCATTTTGAGCGATTTCCATCCCGCATAGATAACCGTTTCGCCTTCAATTGCGTTTTCCTGCACATACGGCACGGTGCAGGCTGCATCGGCATACCATCCGATAAATTCAAATTCGTCGCGTACCAGCGCTAAGGACAGCATCCGTGCCGTTTCACCGGATTTTACCTGCTGCACATAACCATCCGGCAGTACGCCGTAATAGTTCAAGCTGTACGTCACAGGATAATACACGGCATCGTCCGCCAGCCAGTTCGCATAGAGTGTCATGGGCTGTTCAACCACCTGCGCAAAATCATACAGTACCGTGCAGGCAGCATCGGTATACCACGCATCGAAGGTATAACCATCACGCACGGGTATTTCTGGCGCTTCTACGCCCTTGCCCTGACGTGCCGCTTCTTTTTGCGCTTCTGGTGCACCGTCGTAATTCAGCTCGAACGTCACTTCCGCGCCTTTTTCTGCCACATTGATATAAAAGGTCACGTTTTTGCCGCCGTAAGTCACTTTCACTGCCTTGCGGCCGGGTGTGTTTGTCTTGACGTTAGGCAGCTTCACATTTTCATCCGTCATCGGAATTTCAGCAGTGGTTTTGTCGCGGTATGTCACCAGCAGCACGCCGCCCTCTGCGGAAAATTCTTCCCCAACCCAGTAATCCATCTTCGTCGGTTCCTGCGCAACAGCAATCTTGCCAACTTTTTTCTCAGCCAGCACGCTCTGCCCCATCAAGCATAAGCAAATCATCAACAGCATCGCTGTAATTCGCTTCATAAACTTTGCTCCTTCTCTTTCATCAGAAAATCAAGGACGGATTCGCTTGTCCGCCAGCGCGAATCCGTCCAGTAACCAAATGCTCCTATATTACTTGACGTGAATCGTCAGCGTCAGCTGCACATAGACCCAGCCTTCGACCGTCGCCGTCGCCGTGACAGTGTAGTCGCCAGCCTCGTTGAATGTGCCGGAGGCGACGCCGTCCGCGCCAAGGTTCATGCCGGGAATCGCATCCGCATTCACAATCTTAATGTCGCCGACATCAGCATAGCGCGCCGTAAAGAGGGGCGCAATGATGTTCTTGCCGCCGCCCCAACCGCCGAACTTGTCGCCCACTTTGTATTCCATCTCTTCCACGATATGATTCTCATAGCCATTGAGAATCGCATTGGAGTTGGCGTTGGAGTACAAAACGCGCTGCGCTGCCTTGCGGACAGCGAAATACTGCGTTGCAGAAGGAACCGTCTCGTAGGTGGACGCATCCTCCCCTGCACGGCGCGCTGCATCAGCTGCTTCTGCGCTGGCCGTATCGGCCGCCACCAGCACGGTGTTCAGCTCTGCGCTCCAAGTACCTTCGGTGCTGGAGCTGTTGCCGCCCTTGCCCTTGCCAATCAGCTTGTTCGGGCCGCCAAGGGGCAGTTCATTGCCCGCGCGAACCATCAGGTTCGTATAGCGATATTCCGGATAGTCCATGTAGTCCGTCACGTTATGGCCGCAGAAGCCCCATTCGCCGCGGGTCAGCAGTTCCAGCAGCGCGTAGTTCGTCGAACAGGTGGACAAGCCAATACGGTTAAACGCCGTCATGAATGCGGAGTTGTTGCCTTCCTTGACCGCCAGTTCGTAGGGCTTGGCATAGATTTCGCGGATGGCCTGTTCGTTCGCCCATGTAATCACGCCGCCGTTCGTATTGCGGTTCGTTTCCTGATTGTTCATCATGTAGTGCTTCGTGTAGGTCACAAGGCCCTTTTCGGTCGCAGCACTGCTCAGCTCCGCCGCGAGTTTGCCGGCCAGCAGCGGATCTTCGGAGAGATACTCGAAGTTGCGGCCGCCGAACGCAGAACGATGAATGTTCAGGGAGAAGCCATAGAGACCGTTGATATTGAACAGCAGCGCTTCGTTGCCCGTCATGATGCCAATGTCATACAGCAGCTCCGTGTTCCATGTGCAGCCCCATACAGCCGGCGTAACCCAGTTCGTACCCATCTGATTTTCGGGTGCCTGTGCGCCGCCGAACATCCCGCCATTCCAGAAGGGATGTGCCGCCGCGTCATACGCACCGTTCTGCTTCTTGCCGATAGCTTCTACCGCAGGCTGCCCGAATCCGCCGTAGGAGACGATGGTCGCCATTTCGTCCCACGTCAGCTGATTCATGTACTCGTCCCACTTCTTCGTGCCTTCATCGTCAGAGGCAACTGCCACGCCATCCACCACGCTCGGCTCGGTGTACGGCACGCCAGCCAAATCCGCCAGCTGAATCGCCGTTTTGCCGTTTTCATCGCGTGTACCAGCATTCTGCGTCCAAGTCGCAGGAACCTGCGAAACGTACCACGGCGAATCCTCCGTGTCATTCAGGCTGAAATATTCCTTCTGGGCATCCAGTTCATCAATAACTGCCTGATCCCAAGTGCGGTCTTCCTTCGTTGCGGCAGCCGGAACTTCCAGTCCGTCCGCACGGGACATCTGATTGTTTTCCAGCGTTTCATTGACAGAGATGTAGGCTTCCAGTCCTTCATCGCCGGAGAAGAGCGGCTTGATTTCCGCACCCGTGGTGTAGTCAGTCACGCACTGCAAGCCCGTTTCAACCGTGCGGGTAATCGACGCGATTTCTTCATGTGCGTTGCGGCGGATGGACAGCACATAGTCGCCAGCGTCAAGTTCGTAGCCGCGGAATTCGTTGGCGTTGGCGTCGTTCCAGTCAAACGATGCCATATCCTGTGCCACGAACTGCAACGTCACCACTTCGCTCTCGCCGGGCTGAAGCTCCTTCGTCTTGCCGAACGCTGCCAGATTGACATACGCCTTTTCAATTTCGCCCTCGGTGTACGGCGCGGTGTAGTACAGCTGCACAACGTCCTTGCCTGCCACATCGCCCGTGTTCGTCACACGAACCTTCACCGTGATGGTTTCATTCGCCGCATGAATCACCCCAGTCGGCGCAATGTCCCCCTCGATTTCCTGCGTAAAGGTGGTGTAGCTCAGACCATAGCCGAACGGATACACGACGTTCTCGTCATACCATGCTTCGCCGGCATCGTGTCCCTTCGTCTCATAATAACGGTAGCCGACGTAAATGCCTTCGCGGTATTCCACGGAGTGATAATCCGTCATCGTATCGCCGACATAGACGTTGTTGTTCATGCGCTCGCCGTTTTCAAAATTCTGCCCATTCGAGCCGAAATTCGTGAACGTCGGATCTTTGGTGAAATCGACCGCGTAAGTATCCGCAGTGCGGCCGGACGGCGAAACCTTGCCAGAGAGGATGTTGCCGATTGCCGCCGCGCCGTCGTTGCCGGTATGACCCACCCAGAGAATCGCATCAACGCCGAGGTTGTCCTCCGTCTTCGGCGCATTCACTTCCGCCAGCTCCATCGCATTGGAGGAGTTGACAATCAGGATGACTTTGTGGAAATTCGCCTTCACGTAGCGAATCAGATCTTTTTCCGTGTCCGTCAGCTCCAGCATGTGCGCATTCGGGTCAGCATTCTCGTCCTGCGCATAGCCGTAAGTCACTTCATCCCTGCCCTCCGAGCCGGAACGGGAAACAACCACCAGCGCTGCATCGCTGTAAGTATCGTAAGTGTAGGCGATGGAATCCGGAATATCCGTCGGCTTCACTTCTGCCGACTTTGTGCTGTAAAAGGACAGCAGACGTTCGTTGACATCAAAGCCCGCCTGCTTCATGCCATCTTCCAGCGAGGTTTTCGGCACACCGTACTGCCCCGGACGGCCAGAGCCAGAGCCACCGCCGCCCATCATGATGTTGGCAGCACGGAAGCCGAACATGGACACCTTCGTCGTCGCACTATCCAGCGGCAGCACACCGTCATTCTTGAGCAGCACAAAGCCCTCTTCACCCACCTGAATATTCAGCGCCTTTGCCGCCGCGCGTTCCTGCGCCAAATTCGCGAAATCAGTGTAGTACTTGCCCTGCGAAAGCACAAAACCCGTCTGTGCGCCCGTCACCGGCACCAGCGATTCCTCCACCGTGCCTTCCGCAAACGCCGCAGGAATCGACGTACACAGCAACGCCGTGCAGCTGAGAATCGACAGCCACTTGGAAACCGTTCTCTTCATGTTTCATTCCTCCTCCTTTTGATTGATTGCCTCTCCGCAATCATCGGATAGCTGTATCTTAGCATTTTCCTCCCGTTTTGTGCTGTTTTTCGCGTATCCTTGCATTTTCTCCCCATAAACTTGACTTTTGAGCAGGTGGTTGTTATAATCATCATGCATTGCACCGTTTTTCGTGAAATAGTGCCAGATAGCCGTATCTGCACATCTACTGCGCGATGAGGGAGGCAGCCATGATTCGCATTGCTATTGTCGAGGATGATCAAAGTGCCGATGACCAGCTGACCGCCTGTCTGGAAAAGCTGTCGCTGCAAAGCAAGGAAGTATTTGATTTATCGCATTATCCCGATGCCCAGCAGTTTTTGTTCGCGTTTCATTCGCAGTTTGACTTGATTTTTATGGACATTGAAATGCCAAACATGGACGGCTTGTCCGCAGCGCGCAGAATGCGTGAAATCGACAGCAACGTCGCACTGGTCTTTGTCACGAACCTTGCGCGCTATGCTATTAACGGCTATGAAGTCAGTGCACTGGATTATATTCTGAAGCCTTTGGATTACGATGCGTTCTATTTGAAAATGCAGAAGGTTCTTCGCTACTGCCAGACACAGCAGCAGCGCCGTCAGCAGAGCGTGGTGATTCCTACCGCGGACGGCAACACCCACTTGCCGCTCAGTGAGCTGCTCTATGTGGAGGTAGTGTCGCACACGCTGATTTACCACACACTTTCTCATGATTACGAAACGTACGGGACACTCAAAAACGTGGAGAAGGAATTGTCTCCGCACGGTTTTTTCCGCTGCAACAGCTGCTATTTGGTCAATCTGCAATACATTCGCCGCATTGATGGCTATACCGTCTATGTCGGCAAAACGCCGCTTGCAATTTCTCATCCCCGGCGCAAGGACTTTCTTGCCGCAATGACCCAATTCTGCGAACGGAGGGCAAATACTCAATGAATCTGACCAATATCTGGGGCTCTTTTAGTTATCTTTCTGCCCTCTTTGTCGCCGTTTATATTGTCGCGATGAAACTGCCCCGAAAAAAAATGTTTCCGCTTCGTCTGCTTTGCTGTACCGGCGTGGTCATCCTCTACAAATGCTGTTCTGATGCCTTTGTTTACGCCCTTCCGCCGGACGATACCGTGACTCTGCTTTTCCGTGTGCTGGATAGTTTTCTGCTGTATTGCCTATCGCTGCTGTCCATTGGCTTCTGCTTTGAATGCGATTTCTGGGCCATGCTGTTCTGTTCCACTGCCGGTTACTGTATGCAGCACATGAGTCAGCGAACGTATCTGCTATTAGTACGTTTCATCAGCGTTTCCATGCACCCACTTCTCAAAGCACTCATGCTGATTTGCATCACGGCGGGATATTATGTTATCCTCTATTTCACCATGATTCGAAAAGCTGACTACCGGGGAACGATGCTCAACAACCGCATTCAGATTGTTGTCAGCTGTATCGCCGTGCTGGTTACAATTTTCTTAAATTCCTTTGCGCATCGTGCAGCCATCGGTTTTCCGTCAGTGCAGAGTTATATTATGGTATTTTCCTGCTTAACGGCACTGCTGTCCTTCTATGTGGAATTTGGCTGGCTTGCTGCACGCAAGGCAGAAATCGAAAAGAGCACCGTGCTGCAAATGGCGGAAGACGACAGCAAGCAATTTCAAATTGAAAAAGACATCATCGACCTCATTAACGTAAAATGCCATGACCTGAAGCATCAAATTTCCGCGCTGAACGGCGTGATTCCGCCCGATGAAGTCAAGGCGCTTCAAGAAACCGTCAACATCTACGATTCTATTTTCAAAACCGGCAATCATGCACTGGATATTGTGCTGACGAATCGCAGTCTCCTTTGCGAAAAGAAGGGTATCACGCTGACATGCAGCATCGACGGACAGCCGCTGCAGTTTCTCTCTGATGCAGAAATCTTCTCCCTATTCAGCAATTTGCTGGACAATGCCATCGAAGCTGTTGAGCAAATCAAAATTCCCAGCAAACGTCTCATCAGCCTTACTGGTCAAAGCACTTGCGGCACGTTTGTCATTCAGGAAGAGAACTATTTGCTTACTGCGCCGCAGTTTGAAAACAATCTGCCGCTGACCACCAAACAGGACAAGCGCTACCACGGTTTCGGCACAAAAAGCATCAGCATGATTTGCGAAAAACACCAAGGGCACTGCACCATGAACGTGATGAAGGATATTTTCGAGGTGCGGATTGTATTCCCGATGGTGGATGGTGAAGCGAAAAAAGTGTAAAGATGCATGGAAATCTGAACGCTATTATCCGCTCTTCTGTATTCAATTGGACACTGACTGATTGAGAAGAACCCCGCGACCTACGCGACCGTTCCCAAGCAGGAAGAGAAGAAGCGGGACATTTGGGACGCGTCGACGCTGTTCCACGCGATTGAAATCTGCAAAGACGAGCGGCTGAAGCTCTGCATGAACCTCTCGTTTTCCTGTTCGCTTCGTCTGGGGGAGCTGCTGGGTTTGACATGGGACTGCGTGGATATTTCCGAAGAGACGATGCTGCGGGACAGAGCTTCGATTTTCATCAATAAGGAATTGCAGCGCGTCCGCAAAGACAGCATGAAAGCGCTGGGCAACAAGGACATCATCGCGGTCTTCCCCGAAAGCACGCAGAAAAACAGCACGGCGCTGGTGCTGAAAAAGCCAAAAACACCCAGCAGCATTCGCAAAGTTTTTCTGCCCCGAACGGTAGCGGAAATGCTCATCAAGCGCAAAGAAGAGGTGGATGCCACGCGGCTTGCGCTTGGTGATGAATATGCCGATTACAATCTGGTCATCACGGGAAGGCTCGGCACGCCCACGGAAGGCGCTCGGATTGAGAAGGCGCTGAACGAGTTGATTACCGCCAGCGACCTGCCTAAGGTGGTCTTTCACAGTCTCCGGCATTCCAGCATCACCTATAAGCTGAAGCTCAATGGCGGTGACATCAAGGCTGTGCAGGGGGATTCCGGTCACGCACAGGCGAAAATGGTCACGGACCAATATTCACATATTCTGGATGAAAGTCGCGTATCGAATGCGCATCTGCTGGAAGAAGCCTTCTACGGAAGACGCGGTTCTGAAGCGAGCATGGTGACGCATCCTGCCAGCGAGAAGAAAGCAGATTCAGTCGTCCAGCAACTCGAAGCGTCCGGCATGGACGCGGCGGCACTGGTTCAGATTCTGAGCAACCCGGAGATGGTCAACATGTTGAAAATGCTGTCGAAGACGTTGGGCGGGAACAAGGAATGACCAAACATCGATTTGCTCTTCACTGACAGCTACTATCACTATAAAAGGCACAGCCCGTGAATCAAAATGATTCGCCGCTGTGCCTTTTGCTTTGTTAATGAAGAAGTTGATGCGATACATGTTCGCCAAGCGCGGCGATTCCCACTTATTCTGCCACATGGGGAACAATGCCCAGCTCCTGATGCTTTACGCCTAAGTTCATCTTCCAACTGAGCCATGTGGCGCGAAATGGCAGACTGCGAAATATGCAGCAGTTCCGTAGTCTTGTCCCGATGGACTTTCGGGACAGAGGGTGTATTGCTAATTCCGACGCACGCACTTTGCACAGCTAACCTCCACCATCCAACGCGCTAACATCACGTCCAAAAACATTAGCCCCTGCTGCATATCCATCCGACAACCGTACTCACCACCTACCTCCATTCATCGCGCAGAAATGCAGGAAAATCGCAGCGTTTCGCCCTCCGTTGTCCTGCACGAATCATCCCTTCCAACGGCGTAAAATTTGACCGCTTCTCAAAATTAGCAGGGAAACAGTCATCCTCCCCAAACCGCCATTAGCAGGCGCGAAAAATCGTTAGCAAATTTCTAATCAGCTAATCGGTCGCGTATGCATTTTCGCACGCTGAACACAAAAAAGAATCGCCCATTTCAGCCGCGGATTCACGTTAAATCCATGTCTGATACTATTTCCAATTAAAAATGCGCCAAATCCATTGCCGACGAGTAATACTGATGATTGTATTTTTTGAAAGGTGGCGAATCGTCTCGCAAAGGCGGTTCACCACCTTTTCCAATGTGGCAAAGACCTCGTTTCGGAAACCTTGTGTGCGAAGTTCGCGCCAAATCTGCTCAATCGGATTCATTTCGGGCGTATAGGGTGGAATGTGCAAAATCGTCATGTTTTCCGGCACTTCCAACTTGCTGGACTTGTGCCATGCCGCTCCGTCGCAGACGACCACCAAAATATCGTCTCGAAATTCCTCATGCAGGCGGTTCAGAAAAAGCTGCATGCATTTTGTGTTACAATATGGAATCACCAAAAAGAAACTTTCACCCGTCATCGGCTCAACTGCACCATAAACATAGCGATATTCGCGAATATGGTGGCATGGAACGCTCGGACGCTGACCTTTTTCGCACCAGCAACGCTTTGCTTTGTTAATACGTCCAAATCCTGCTTCGTCTTGGAACATTAAGCGTATTCTTTTTGTCGGATTTTGGATTGCCAAAAGCCTTACGGTATCGTTAATTTTTTTGAGGCTTCAATCGCCTCATCGTCCGCCTTTTTGGGATGCTTTGCGCGCGGCATCACTTTGCGCCAGCCATTCCTTTTCAGCATCGTGTAAATATAACTATTCCCGGTTTCTTTTCCTATTTGTTCATCAAAAGCCTGTTTTATTTCTTTTACTTCCACAATTTTGCCCGAGAAAGCTATCTCCTCGAAGCGGGAAAGCAATGCTTTTTCTTCCTCAACAGTGAGATTCCGGTGATTTCCCTTCTGCTTGGTCTTCATAAATTCTTGTAGTCCAATTTTCATATACTCAGCCACAGTGCGCTTCACTCTTGATTCTGAGCAATTCATCTGTTTTGCCGTTTCCGCGATGTTCTTCCCGCCGAAACGAACCAAAAGAATGTTCAACTTTTTTGAAACTCTTTTGCTCTTCGTTGCCTTCTCCGCTTCCAGAATCTCTTGATAGTTCTCTGCACTGATGAGATACTTATGCATCTGTACCACCTCGATATCTTATTCTACCATATCTTCTTCAATGGTGCAAGGCTATTTGGAAATAGTATAATACATACATTCAGCCACTTTATATACTAAAATCGGCGGTCATTTCCTGCATACCTCAGCAGGCATGACCGCCGTGCAGTTCTTTGTCCAGTCTACTGGCGTGATGGACGCGGAGCATCAGCTTGTCAACTGATGAAAACAATCAGTGCTTCGTAAACAACGTTTGTACATACAGGATAAGAATGTAAAACGGAATGGCGGCAGCTTTCTTTCGGATGCGCCGAGCGGCATCGTTCACGGTGCTGCGCTCCACGCCTAACGCAGCTGCGGCTTCTTCGACGGTTTTGTCATTTTGGTAGTATTCCACATACACGCTGTGCTCCAACGGCGTCAGGCGATTTTGCAGTTCGTCAAGAAATTCGACTGCTTCCGTCTGACTAAGCCAGCGCAGCAGGCTGTCTTGAACAGGCGTGGCGATGATATTCTCGTTAAGCTCAACCACTTTGCCGACGTTGCGATGCTCCGTATAGGCACGGCGATAAAGCGCCTTGCATTCCTTGGAACAGGCGACGACAAACCAACCGATGAGATTCTCATGGTACTCCAACTTTTCTTTTTTCTCCCATGCCTGCAGCATAACACGTTGGACAATATCCTCCGGCCCCAGACCGTGAATTGTCTGACCGTGCAGGAGGACATTGCATAGGAGAACAAAATCTTTCAAGTTCTTTTCATAAATTGTTTCGACACGGTATTTCTGCATGATTCCTCACCTTCTCCCCAAGTAGGTCGTGGATTTAGGGGAAATTCGCACTGTGATGTGTCAATATCTTGTTCTAAATGCAGAACAAAAACACATCTATATTGGAAATGAAAATCCTACATCGTAAAGATGCTTATAAATCAGAGTCAATGCTATTATTCGCCGCCTGCTGACGGGCATTTTTGCTTATTCCTTTTGAGCAGCAACACGTTTGGTATCCATTGCCAAAGTTGCCATCAGCAGTTTCCGCGATTCTTCTTGGAAGCCAATCAGTTCATTCCAATTGCTGCTTTTTACGGCGGTAATCAATTCCTGCCTGATTTCCTCGTTGGGAATGAATGCAGTTTCGGAATCCTCGTTATATCCCAAATATCCAAGGTGAATCAGGTAAGTAATCACATCATCTTTGCTTGCGATTTTTGCCGGGTCATTCTTAAAGGTTGCCGTGTTGACTGCTACTTCTGCGCCAGAAAGCATTTCAATGATGGCAGTCTTTAAGCCATCATAATTCATGCTAATCAGCGGAACGACCACCTCATAAGAGCCGGTTTCAGACCAGTAGCTCCTGAATTTTCCTTTGGTCATCACACTGACGACTGCCCGCGGATTATAAATCTGGTATCCGTCAAGCAAGTACCCGTCATACCATTTCTTTACTTTCTCGTAATCTCTGCCGTACTTATCGCAAAGGATTTTTACTTCATTCTCCGTAAAACCGACATAAGGTGCAAGCCCGTATGCCTGAAGCATGGTAAACTCATCAAAGTTATTCAGCGCCGACTGCGTTTTTTCTTTCCTGATAGGAAGAATGCCTGTCAGATAAGCCAGCTGAATATACTTCATCGGCTCCGTTCCCTTGAACATGCCTCGAAGAAAATTGATGTAATCTTCCTGAACCTTCGCATTGGCAGCCTCGTTGCGAATCAGAACATCCCATTCGTCAATAATAATGATGAACTTCTTTCCCACTGCTGTATTGATTTGCGACAATGCATCTGGTAAGGAAGTTGTTTTTTCCGTCAGTATATTGGGATAGTATGCTTCCAACTCCGAAATGGTTTTCTCCGAAATATAAGAAACAACATTTTCCACGCTACCCGCGGGCTCGATGCACCATTGAATATCAATATGAATCACATCGTATTTGTTCAGATGCTTCTTGAAGTCGGCAGACTTGCTGATTTCCAGTCCGGCAAACATTGCTTCCGAGTCGCAGCCTCGACTGTAATAAGCTGTGAGCATATTCGCTGCATATGATTTTCCGAACCGTCGCGGACGGCTGTTACAAATATACCCTTGCATTGTAGCAAGAACATTATTGGTGTATGCAATCAGTCCGGTTTTGTCAACATAAATTTGCGAGTTCAGCGCGACCTGAAAAGCGCTGTTGTTCGGATTCACAAAGCGTCCCATTGCCTCTGCTCCTTTCCGAAGGATGTTTGCTGAGGTTTTGATTTCTGCGACTGCCCAAATGCAATCATCCCTTAGCCTGCTCTTATTTTACCATTGATTTCGGGAAATAGCAAGGAAATCGGAGGACGGGTGGCACCTTAATTTTTCGTTCTTCACAGAGGAAAAGGAGGTATGCGTCTCAGTACACGGCACTGCCTTGTCGCAGAAAGCATGAAAATTGCGTTTGGGAAGTGCAAACTTTTTCTATTTTGTTCTCCGACATTCTGTCAATTGCAATGCAAAATAGACAGAAAAACATTTGTAATGCAGAAAGTTTTTCTGGAATTTCAGCAAAAACTATTGACTATAAAGTCGGCGATGCTTATACTATAGCACTTCTCACAAAGGCGGTCACCCCTTTACAGCAGGTGTATAGTAGGCATAGGAGATGATAGAAATGCTGCACAATGAAGCACGGAAACTGTTGGTAG
>ENA-OZHU01001109-OZHU01001109.1-human-gut-metagenome-genome-assembly--contig:-NODE-1109-length-14980-cov-4.845561_pt1 | contig 14980 bp, 18 predicted proteins | sample MGYA00244054_ERZ653700 | MGnify/ENA primary metagenome ERZ653700 (study PRJEB26926, sample SAMN06165279) | human gut metagenome | biome: ENVO:00009003; feature: ENVO:2100002; material: ENVO:00002003...
CTATTAAGTCGTCGGCAGCGTCAGATGTGTATAAGAGACAGGTAGCGCTTTTTGGTATAAGCCAGCCTTTCCAATTCTTCCAGTTCAGAATCGTTCAGCTGCTGAGACTCAACTTTTTCTGCCAAAACATTCCCTCATTTCAGGGCCGTAGCCCTACAAAATAATAACGATATAATTTTAGCATAAGAAGTAGAGCAAATCAACACTTTTTTCTGTACAAAAGTAACAAGATAATGCACGATGAGAAACGTTGTGTAACATTTCTCCCGGCTTTTGATTTTTGCCGGCAATTCTATTGACAACCGGCGCCAAACATTATAAAATATTTTGGTGAATATGATGGCTGTAACGGACTGATTTGATATTCGTTTTCATATTCATTGATAACAGAACCAGCGCCACGGCGCCGAAAGGATGTAGACTATGGCATCGACCTGCCCCAACTGCGGCAAAAAATTACATTTTTGGAACATTAAGGCGGAGTGCTCCGCCTGCGGTGTGAGCATTCCTAATTTTGATTGGGAGGCCAGACTGGAGGAGGATAACCGCAATGCGGAAAAAGCCTTCGGCGTGTTTAACCGCACCCTCAGCCGTATGGCGTATTCCATGTGGGGCACCAAGCTGCGCATTGCTCGCCTGGTGCTGACCTTTTTGCCGGCTGTGGGTTTCATTTTACCTTGGTCCAATATCAAAGGCACCGGCTCCAGCTTTGTGCTGAGTATTCTCGCTTTTGACGGTAGCAAGTCACTGATTGACTTTTTCAAGGCGTTTTTTGGCGATGTAGGACTGTTTACCACAACTATGGGTATGGAGGGCTACGGCGGTCCGGTGACCCTTGGTGTGATTGGCTACTTCCTGTTCTTACTCAGCGCTTTATTTATTGTGATTGCATTCTTTATGGTACTGATCCGCTGCAAGAATTCCAAGACCAAGACGACCATTGTTTTTGATGTACTGTCTGTTGCGGCTTCTGTCGCCGCCGTAATCTGCTTTACCGTTGGCGGTCAGCGGGGCGCGGATCTGGGCGCATTCAGCTTTGGCGGCAACGCGGCACTGGCACCCAGCGGTTCCATCGGTTGGGGCTACTTTGTGGCACTGCTTTTGCTGCTGGTTGCCACCGGCATGAACATTGCCGTTGTTAAAGCGCCGGCCAAGTCTGACGAGCAGTTGGAGAATGAACGCCTGGCGCGGGTGGCTGCGAAAGAAGAAAAAGAGCGCCTGGCAGAAGAAAAGCGGGAACTGGAGCGCGTACAGGCTGCCAAGAAAGCCCAGGAAGAAGAAAAAGCCAAGGTGGAAGAAGCCAAGCGAAAGCTGGCTGCCAAAGCGGAAAAGCGTAAGAACAAGAAATAAACCAAAAGGAGCGGCACAGCTGCGGCAAATCGCCGAGCCTGCGGCTCCTCTTTTTGTTGCCTTGACCGGCAAGGCCGGTTTTGGTATAATGTAAAAGAGATTATTCGACTATTCGACAACTGGAGTGATATGATGGCAGAGGATAAACAAGAGTTGACCCCAACAGTGGAAAAGAAAGCAAAGAAGAAGCTCAGTGGCAAACAAAAAGGCTTAATCGCCGGCATTGTGGTGGCCGTAGTGATACTGCTGGTGGGCATTGCCGGTTACGTGGTGACCCATGTGAACAGCTACGCCTTTTACAATAAAGTCGTGATCGCGTTGGCGCCGGATAAGATAGAGGACTACGGCAAGACCTTTTACCTTAAGACCAACCCGAACTATGACCAGAAGAAGGCACCCAACGAGCCGATGTTCATCTGCTACTATAAAGATGCAAGCGGCAAGGAAGTAGATCTGCCCGGCGGCACCTATAAAGAGGATGGCAATAACGGCCAGGTGCTCATCGCATTTTTGGGCAAAGCCGCCGAGAAAGTGGTTGCCATTCAAAAGACCATAACCATTATCTTTTGGGTGTTGGTGGCCGTGGCCGTTTGCGTGCTGATCTATATTTGGTATCGGCTGGACGCCCGCTATGAGGAGCGCCAAATGCTGGCTGCCCACGGTGGCAGAGAGAAAGATAAAAAGAAACACAAGAATTAAGTCTGCGATGGCAGTGCGAGGTTTGCTTATGAACTACGATTTATTGTTTTCTCCCGCCAAAATCGGCAATGTGACGGTAAAGAACCGCATTATTATGGAGCCGATGTGCCTTGGCTTCGGTCAATTTGACGGTCGGGCCACGGATACCATGATGGACTATTACGAAGAGCGGGCCAAGGGCGGCGTAGGGCTGATCTTTACGGAGATTACCCGTGTCAACGATATGACCGGTGCGTCCTCCTTTGGTCAACTGGGCATGAGTCATGATTACCAAATTGATTCCCTGCGCACCATGGCACAACGGGTACACCGTCACGGCACCAAATTGATGGTGGAGCTGCACCATCCGGGGCGGCAAAATCTGGGGCTGATGGTGGGCACACTGCCTATTTGCGTAGCCGGCGACCGCTTTCTCGGGTCCGCTTATGCCAAGCTGCTGTACGGCAGTGTAATCCCTCCCGGTAAGAAGTTGCAGGACAAGGACATTGTGCCCCGCACCGTGGCACCCAGCCGATGCGAAAAAAGCAAAATGAGCGAAAGCGTCAACCGTGGTCTGTCCCACCGGGGTGTGCAGCGGCTGATCATGCAGTTTATTGAAGCTGCACAAAGAGTAAAGAAAGCCGGCTGTGACGGTGTGGAACTGCACGCCGCCCATGGCTATCTCATTCAGCAATTCTTATCACCGAATACCAACCGGAGAACGGACGAATACGGCGGTTCTTTGGAGAACAGAATGCGTTTTTTGACGGAGATCATTGACGGCATTCGCATCACCTGCGGTCGGGATTTCCCCATTGTGGTGCGTCTGTCAGTAGATGAGATGTACGACCGCATCGGCCAACCCGGCAAGGGCTACGGCTTGGAAGAGGGCCTGCAAATGGCCAAAATTCTGTCTGACAAGCGCATTGACGCCATTGACGTATCTTCTGCGTGCTACGATACATTCAATTACTGGCTGGAGCCGGTAACTTTCCCTTGCGGTTGGCGCAAGCACCTGGCCCAGGCAGTCAAAGAAGTGGTGAACATTCCTGTGATTGCCGCCAATTTGATTCGCACCCCGGAGCAAGCGGAAGAACAGCTTGCACAAGGTATTCAGGACTTTGTAGGCCTTGGCCGCCCCCTGATTGCTGATCCCTACTGGGCAGACAAGGCAGAGCAGGGGAAGGCAAACGAAATTCGCCACTGTATCAACTGCCTATACTGCTTTGAGAGTATGATGGAGGGTGCCTATAAAGGCGAGCACGGTCATTGCTCCGTGAACCCGTTTGTAGGCCGAGAGCGCACAATGTTGGTGCAAAACGGCAATGGGCGCAAGGTGGTTATTGTCGGTGCCGGGCCTGCGGGCCTGACGGCAGCGGAACTGCTGGCTCGCCGTGGATTTGATGTGACCGTACTGGAAAAAGCCAAAACCCCCGGCGGTCAGGTACTGTTGGCAGCCAAGCCGCCCCATAAGGAGCGCATGACCTGGTGCACGGAGGATTTGACTACCCTTGCGCAGGCTGCGGGTGCAGAAATTCGCACCCAGGTAGAAGCGACAGAAGAAATCATAGCCGCTTATGACCCTTACGCTGTGATCTGTGCCACCGGCGGCAGCGCCGTACACCCAAAGGCTTTCAGCGGCGAAAATGTGTGCACGGTGACAGATATTCTCTCCGGCAATGTGAAAGTGAAAGACAAGCAGGTGGCGGTGATCGGCTCCGGCATGACCGGACTGGAAACCTCCGAGCTGCTGGTAAGTCAAGGCAATCATGTGACCATTGTGGAAATGGCGCCCCGCATTGCGCCCGGTGCATACTTCCAGCATGTGGACGATGCGCTACCTAAGTTACAGGCGGCACACACTGTCTTTATGGTGGGGCAAAAACTGCTGGCCGTTCATCAGGACAGCATTGAACTGGAAAATGTGGACACCGGTAGCAAAACCATGGTACCTTGCGACCTGGTGGTGCTCTCTTTGGGCGTGCGCCCGGAGAACGGATTGTATGAAAGCATTAAAAGCAGCTTCAGTCGCGTATATAACATCGGCGACAGCAACAAAATCGGCCGTATCCACAACGCCACAGAAGCCGCCTATCAATTGGCAATGTCCCTGTAAATCACATAAATAAATGACCCCGAACCACTCCGGTTCGGGGTTTTCTTCGCTTTACAGCACGATAAGTTTTTTGGTCACATTGGATAAGTTCTCTCGGCCGTGAGGGGACAGGTAGAGCACATCTTCAATGCGGATGCCGAATTTGTCCGGCAAGTAGATGCCAGGCTCCATAGAGGTCACATTGCCGGTTTGGTAAGCATCCCCGCTGCGGGGCGAGGCGTTATAACCCTCGTGTATTTCCAGCCCCACGCCGTGCCCCAGGGAGTGGCGGAAATATTGCGCCTTATCCTCCGCTGCCAGTACATCGTAGGCTGCTTGGTACACCTCTTTGCAGGGCACGCCGGCGTGCAGCGCCTGAATACCTGCCAGCTGCGCGCGGAGCACCAGGTCATAGGCCGCCTGCATTTCTGCCGTGGCGCTGCCCACGGCCACTGTGCGGGTCATATCCGAATGGTAGCCCCGGTAGGTGGCGCCAAAGTCAAACAGCACAAAGTCGCCCTTTTGCACTTCCCGATTCTCCGGCACACCGTGGGGCATGGAAGTATGGGCACCGGTTAGGAGAATGGTGTCAAAGCTGACGCCGTCCGAGCCACCCAGCGCCATTAGATAGTCAAACCGGGCAGCCAGTTCCTTTTCCGTTTTGCCGGGCTTTACATCGTTGAGCAGCTCTAAAAACGCCTTTTCCGCAATGCGGTTGGCGGTTTTCATTAGATCGATCTCCCACGGCTCTTTTACATTGCGCAGATCCATTACGCCGTTGCCGACAGGGCGCAATTCGCCGCTGAAAATGCCTTGCAACTGCGTGTACTGCCGGTAAGCAATGGTGCGGTCCTCAAACAGCAAAATCTTGCAGTCGATTTTTGCTAGCAGGGCGTCCAATTCGTCCCAAAAGCCGGTGGTAATCTCCGTCACCTGCACGCCGGTGTCCGCCGCGTGGAGCCGGGCGGTCTCCGTATAGCGAGAGTCCACCAGTTGAAACACAGCCGTCGGCGTCACCAAAATCATGCCCTCACTGGGGGAAAAGCCGCACACATAGTGCATATCGGCTTCATCCAGCAGCAGCAACGCGTCTGCACCGGCCGTTTTTACATAATTCATCATTTTTTCCGTATGCATAATATCACCTACACAATAGGATAGCACAGATTTTTTACTTGTCAATTCCAAATTTCTGTCTTATTTGTTTCTTTAGTATTGACAAGGCGGGCGGGGGTGTGCTATCGTTCCCTTGTAACAAAATCTTATCACTTTCGGGGGTAGTTATGGAAAAGTATTTGATCAATCCCAACCAGCGGATTGCCACCATCAACAAGGACATTTACGGCCATTTCAGCGAGCATTTGGGTCGCTGCATTTATGACGGCATTTTTGTAGGCAAAGACTCTAAAATTCCCAATGTGAACGGTATGCGCACCGATGTGGTCACGGCGCTGAAAGACATGGGCATTCCTGTGCTGCGGTGGCCCGGCGGCTGCTTTGCCGACGAGTACCACTGGACGGACGGTATTGGTGAACAGAAGGATCGTAAAAAGATGATCAACACCCACTGGGGCGGTGTGGTGGAGGACAACTCCTTTGGCACCCACGAGTATTTTGAGCTCATCCGCCAGCTGGGGTGTGACGCTTATGTAAACGGCAATGTAGGCTCCGGCTCCGTGCGGGAGATGAACGAGTGGGTCGAATATATGACCTTTGACGGCGTATCGCCTATGGCGGACCTGCGAAAGAAGAATGGTGCCGATAAGCCCTGGAAGCTGCGCTACTTCGGCGTTGGCAATGAGAGCTGGGGCTGCGGCGGCCACATGAACGGCGATTACTATGCGGACGAATTCCGCCGCTACAACACTTATGTGCGGGATTATACTGCCGGGGAGCATATTTACCGTGTGGCCTGCGGTCCTAATGCTTTTGACTTCAAATGGACGGAGCAGGTAATGCGCAAGGTGCCCGACCAGGCGGACGGTCTGTCGCTCCACTACTACACCGTACCCTATAACTGGGATCACAAAGGCTCTGCCACGGCGTTTAATTTGAAAGATTATAACCGTACAGTGGCCAAGGCCTACCGTATGGAGGAGCTGGTTCGTCGCCATACAGAGATTATGAATGCCCTGGACCCCCAAAAGCGGGTGGATCTGATTGTAGACGAGTGGGGTACCTGGTTTGATGTGGAACCGGGCACCAATCCGGGCTTTCTGTACCAGCTAAACACCATGCGGGACGCTATGGTGGCTGCGCTGACTCTGAATATTTTCAACAAGCACGCCGACCGGGTACAGATGGCGAATATTGCGCAGACGGTGAATGTACTGCAAGCAGTGATCCTAACCGAAGGGGACAAGATGGTGTTGACCCCCACATACCATGTGTTTAAGATGTATAAGGATCACCAACAAAACACGCTGATTGGCTCCTACCTGACCAACAGCAATACCGTAGAGTGCGAGGAGTGCAGCGCACCCCAGATGATCGAGTCCGCCTCTGTGGACGAGAACGGCACCATTTACGCCACGGTCACCAACATCAGCGCCACCAAAAAGGCCAAGATCAAGTGTCAGATCGCCGATACCAAAGTTTCAACCTTACGTGCCGAAATTCTTACCGGAGATATGCACGACAAAAATGACTTCTCCAATCCGGACGCGGTTCAGGTCCGCCCCTTTGACGGTGTACGCAAGCTGTCTGATGGTTTTGTAGCTGAACTGCCCCCTTGCAGTGTAGTAAAGTTCGTGATTAACGAAAAATAATGGAGGAGCTTTGCAAACGCTGCCTGCTGTATGAGGCAGGGGAACGAGCGGCCTATACACAGGTGCAAGCATATTTGGAAACCGTGCCACCGGAAGAACTGGCAAGTCCGACGGTGCGGAACAGTCGCCTAAGCCAATGCCGTCATTGCGACCAACTGATCGCCGGTATGTGTCGCAAATGCGGCTGCTATGTAGAGGTTCGCGCAGCACTGAAAGACAGTACTTGCCCCCATACAGAGGGCAGAATGTGGTGATGAACGCCGACTTGAACGAATTCAGGTCGGCTTTTTCTATGGGCTGATTGTATGAAACGCCTTTTCCATGACCATACTGTGGGTATGAGATTTTATGAGAAGAGCGGACGCTGGCTGCAAGCTCTATGGGGCGCGTTCTGCATTGTGGCTGTCCTATTGGCCCTTTGCCAGTTGCTGCAGATCAGCGAGGATTTATGGAATCATCCATGGAGCAGCATAGCTGCAACCTTTGCTAGACAGGCGGAAAAAATGGCGCCTTATTTAATTGCCTTTGCTTTGCCGTATCATCTGTTACCAGGGAGTCGCACCAAGTGCGGGGTGTGGAGCGTCCTGAGTTACGGCCTGTTTACTGCTTTGTTTACCGCTGTTACGAACAGCGATCCGGGATTGCTGTGGCCGATCCTGTTGGGGCTGGGAGCCGTGCTGTGCAAAGACAGAGTAGGGGAGAAGCAAGGGATGTTGCTGCTACCGGTGCTCGCACTGTCACTCGCCGGTCTCTTGGGTGCAACGCACGGTTATTACGAAAGCGCACTGCTGTGGCTGCTGCGTAAGCTGGGCAACAATAACGCCGTTGCCGGCACAATGTTTGGCGTGCTGAATACGCTTTTGCGTCCGCTGTCTGCGGCGTTTGAACAGCCGGTGTATCTGCACAGCGCCGGTGGTGCCGTGTGGTTGGACGGGCAAATTTTAACCGGCGCCAAGACCATTTTTGCCGCCAAGCCGGATCGTTTGGCAACCGCGCTATTTTTGTCCGGCAAAGGGCTGCAACTGTTCTTATTGCCCGGGTTTGCATGCACGCTGGCAGACTGTGGTAAATCACGGAGCAAAGCCGCTCTGGCGTTATTTACCGTCGGTTGTGTTCTCAGCGGCCATACGGAACTTTTCACCTTATTTTTGGTGCTGGAAAGTCCGTTTTTGCTGCTGGCCTTTGCCGGACTCACCGGCGGATGCTATTTGGTGTCTGCGCTGCTGGATCTCCACTGGGGATTTTTGCAGAATGGGGGAATCGTGGAGTTTCTCCTGCACAACAGCAGCGGCGCACTGCCGTATCTTGTGGGCGTGACATTTTGCGTGCTGGCCTATTTTGTCAGCCGGTACACCGTGGTACGCTACGGCATTGCGGAACACAGCTGCGTTTGGTTGCCGGAAGATCTGCGCCCACTGGTACAGGAACTGGGCGGTCTACAAAACATTCTTGCCATTGAAAATGACGGTGTGCAGGTGCGCAATAGCAAGCGAGTAAACACTTTGCTCCTGGAGGGAGAACTGAAGGAAGACCGCTTTATGACCGATGATCCGCAGATACAGACACTAAAAGAATATCTGCCGTAAAGAATTGATACCTTTTGCGATTTTTATATTGTTTAGAACAGGGGCTTGCATTTTGCTTTTGAATTTGCTATAATTATACAAAATTAATATTGTGTTCTCATAAAATGCACAAAAGGGGAGAGCCTTGCGGCTCTGCCCCTCGTGTGTCAGTTGGTCGTTATCGGAATAGGATTTCAAACTTCCAGCTGAGCTTTTTAATTGCCCTGCCTGCCAGCAGGGCTTTTATTATTGCCCGGAACACTTTATTTACACCTCCTTCGGCCCCAGGTAGCGAACTATTGAAATTGGCAAGCGTGCGTGCGCTGTCGCTCGTCGCTTGCATAGTCCGCTGGAAGTAGGCCGGGTGCGGCAAGTCAAGGGAGAAAAGCAAAAAGTCTGCAACAAGGCTTAAGAAAGAGTTTTTGCGTACCCTTTACTTGTCGTGCCTGGTCTGCTATATAATAAAAAAGCACCCCCTCCTGGGGGTGCTTTTTTATTTTGGTTTTTATTTTAATCGCGCGTAGCAAAACGCAACTATTAGCATTGATATAAAAATCGCTAAAGCCTTCATTATTCACTTCCTTTCACTGTTTTCTCATATACCTGATGATTTCATCATCTGGTATCCCTAATACGGATATTGCTTTCTTTATAGTCTCTAATGTGGTCTTACCCTCGTCTTTTTCTATTCGTTGGTACTGTCTTGCTGATATGCCTATCATTTCTGCCGTCTGTTCTTGTGTGTATCCTTTGTTTTGTCTGTATTCTTTTAGCATTTTAATCACCGTATATATTCTCTCATATTGATTTAATGTGCACCACGACACCATGTGTCGTATATTTTGAATTTTCTATTGACATTTGATGTCGTGTCTGTTAATAATGAGTTGTAACGACACGGCGTGTCGTTCTACTGGAGTGATCCAGTACATGACCTCCCCCGGTGTGTCCCCTATGCATACCGGGCGGAGAGTACAGAAAGGAGTGGTCAACCTGGAAGCTAATTACGATATAGAAACGGTAAAGGCGTTGCGTGATAGGGAGTGTTACCGTCTTGCACTGGATATGTGCATTGATTTGTATAGTGACCTTTCGGTTACGCATGAGGTGGCTTTTAAGTTTCTGAGTGATAACGGCTTGCTTACTCATTGTTATAGGGACTTTGAGTTAGTACAGTTACAAGATAATGCCGAAAAGTGGCAATCAATTCTTAATTCTTTCGATTTTGGAGGTTGTAAAAATGGTAGCAACGATTAAAGGTCAATTCCTGGAGCAGGGTACTTTTAACCGAAAGACCGGCGAAACAGTCGCGTATAGTGAGGTTCTGTGTGAGGATAATACGGTGGTGCAAATCAACGATTATATCCCGCCTGCCGGTACAAAGAAGTTTGATCCGGTCAATATCCGGGTAAAAATTCATTCAACAAAATTCGGCTTGCTGATCCGTAACGCGGATAAGTAATATACCACCATAGTAAAGGAAGTGTCAGCAGTGAAACAGAAAGTAACCCCTTTCCTCTCCGTCCTGCTGGCACTTTCTTTTCTTATGCCTGCCGCTTTGTTTGCAAAGCCGGTAGAAGCCCAGGCGGCTCAATTTTCTGTATCACCTACTTATGTTATGGTAAGTGATGATAATGCATACAATAAATCTACAAAATCATAGACATTTGGCGGTGACGGCAATAATAATAACCCTATTTCTGTTAAGGATATAACATGGGGTCGGCAACAAAACTGCGCTATGGTATCTACGATTGCTTTTCGTGGCAATTCAATGAAGCAAGTGCAAGCGGGTGATAGCCTTACTATTACTGCAAACGTAGCCCTTTATGATTATGATAATTACGGCTACAACATGTATTTTTGTATCTTTGATAAGAACGGAAAACAGCTTATAAATCCTCGGCAGATGACTAAGCAAACCGCCTATAAATTTTCTTTTACATATGAAGCGGCTAATGATATTGAGGGCTACTTTGGGTTTATCTCGGGTAAATTAAAATGTAATACCGCTTCGGAGTCCTCGCATGTTTTTACTGCGGTTATTACTGGGTGGACAGTTAACTGTAAACCTGGTGAAGTAGGCTTTTGGAACGCAGTAAAAGAAGCCCTTACCAATGTGCTTACTTGGCTTAAAGAAATTCGAGATAAGATTGTAAATGGCTTTAATGATCTTGGTAAATTGATTTCTAATCAGTTTTCCAACCTTGTTAAAAATGTACAGTCTATGATCGATAGTGTTAATAAGTGGCTGTCTGATACCTTGGATAATATCAAGCAGTTTATGACCAATGTGGGTAAGTGGTTTACAAACCTTGGTAATACTATATCCGGTTTCTTTGAAAAGCTGTGGAATAGGATTTGGTGGGGTAATGAGAACGGCGAGAGTGAGTATGTAAAGCCGACGATCAGCAATAAGTTGCTTGATATTCTTGCCACTCTCCAGGACTACCAAGAGAAGCTAAAATCTACTATTGACACTATCGGCTCTGCTGCAAGTGATGTAGCTAACTATATCTCTGCTGGTACTTCCTTTGTTAATGGCGTTGTGGGTGTAGCCGGTGCCGGATTTACTGCACTCATTGTCTTTGGTATCGTCTTTGTCCTGGTGCGAAAGGTGGTGGGTCGGTGAAGTACATTATTGATTATATTATCGTCTTTACGGACTGGCTTATTACCGCCATTAAAGATATTTTACTGCTCCTGTGGAATGTAATATTGATCGTGGTGGAAGCAGGGAAGTTTTTAATATCTGTGGTTACTTCACTTCCCGCTTTGGTTACTGTGCCTGCTGTGGCTTTGGTCGTTGCTTGTGTTCTGTATAAAGTCCTCGGTCGAGAGGGGGGAGAAGCAAGTTAATGGAAGATCTTGCAAGCCTGTTTGGTCAAGGTTTTTCGATACTTTGGAATGCAAAGCTTCTTGGTATGCCAATTATGTTTTGGTTCGTTCTTGTAGCCATTTTTGGTATTATCGGTAGTTTTCTGAAAGGTAAGAAAGAATGAAAAAGAAAATTATTTTTATCGTATCTCTGCTGCTTGCACTGTCTATACCGTCAGTAGCTTACGCAGAGGAATACGGAAATACATATCCGGCTTATGTGCCGGTGTCGGGAGGTGCGTATATTGAGGTTCAGTGTGCCCTTGGGCGTGGGACGCTTGTCTTTGCGCGTGAGTACAAAGACGGTTATTTTGGCTTTTACGGCAGTGGGTATAGCCCTGCTAATATATCGCGTAGTACCATCAGTGGTACCTACTATACGGCAGCTGGTGCAAAATATAATGCAAGGGTAAATGCAATGGGTGAAGCCCAATATTATCGTGAGACAAGTACACGGTATGAATGGACAAACCTTAATGTCACTAAAATCTATAATACAAATGTGAAGTTTGAGGACTTTAAAGATGATCGTGCTAATATCATTGATTTGTTTTCTTATGATCCTGTTACTTATCTCTGGCTGGCTTGTACTGTCGTTATAATTCTGTTGCTGATGTATATTGCTTGGAGGAGTTCTTGTGATTGAGTATTTTACTAAATTGATAGGGGAGTGTCCCAGCTATCTTTATGGCGTGGTGTATGTACTCTCTTTCTTCCTGGTCGTTTTTGGCCTGTATGTCATATTGACATTGATAAAAGTATTTTTCAGTCCGTTTTTTAAGGGTTAGTGAGGTGATGATATATGCCCTTGTCTGTGATTGCTATGGAAGTGACTTCCGCAGCTGACGCTATTACGGAATTTACTTCTGTCTTTACCAAAGCCTGGGCTTTTTTGACCGGGAATTGGTATTTTCTTGCTTTGATCTGCGTGCCCTTGGGTGCTATGCTTCTTTCTACAATTCTTGGCTTTATTCGGAGTAGGACTTAATGGTAGCCGAATGCTTTAAAAAAGTCATTGAATATATAACAATGACGGCTGAAGTTTGGTTTTCTCTTGTTATTGATGAGTGGCCGTTGTTCCCTTGGTTTCTGCTTGGCTTTGCTGGGTTCTTGCTTTTGGTGGTACTTCGTTTCGTACTCCGAAAGGTGTATAGATAATGTTATATAACACATTTGATGATACTATTATGGAGCCTATCGGCTGGCTGTTTGAAGTGCTTAGTGGTGTGCTATATTTGCCGTTTCGATTCAATGAAGATACGATAATTGCCGGACTGATCGTCATTACACCGATCGCAGCCGGTGCCTTGTGTTTGATCATTGATTGGGTCTTTGATGTCCGGGATGAGTTTAGTAATTTCCACCGCTTGGAAGATTATACTTCTTCATTTCGGCAGCACTTCCAGCGCTACGGCCGCCCCCGGCAGAGTAGGGTAGACCTCAAAGCCTTAAAGGAATACCAAGACTATAAGCATAAACAAGCTATGGAGTTGCAAGAAAAGAAGCACACATATACTCATGACTATTTGCAACAGCAGATGGCACATACAAAAATCAAAAACGCTATGCAAACGGAGCAGTCTACGCGCTTCTCCCAAAACATAGATAAATTAAAAAACTATCAAGAGTATAAGGCAGGCCGTCAAGGCGGTTCCGTTCCGCCTGCCGTTCCTGCTTCGTACAAACCGAAAAAGGTCAATGGCGCTCCTGTTCCTCCTGGTAACCACCCTGAGTTGGATATTGAGGTGGATTGAGCACATGACATACAGAGACTATAAAGAAAGGAGAAAATGCAATGCCTGTTTATCTTGCTGAAGCTGGTGCTACTGGTGGCGTGAGTCTTGCTACTCTCGATACGCTGATCGCCGGTATTAAATCGGCTATTGCCTGGATCTTTAGCTTGTTCGCACGGATCGTTAGCACGATCTCTACAAACGATTTGCTGCTGTATCCTGTGCTGCTGTGTATGGTGATCGCAGCTGTCACACTTGCTATCCGCATTGTTCGTAAGTTTGGTATGAAGTCCCGCCGGTCTTAACCCGTGAGGGCGGCTTGTCCGCCTCCGGGTTAGACCGTATTAGTATTTAGAAAGGAGTTAATATATGCCTGTTTCTGCTGCATTGACCGCAGCGATTACTACAAGTGATATTTTTAGCAGTATGACTACTGTCTTTGAGCTGCTGATGGATCAGTTTACCACGACTGTGTCCACGATCACCAGTAATCCTTTGCTGTTCGTGCCTGTCCTCTGCGGCTTCGGTGGCGGCCTGATTATGGCCGGCGTTAAGGTCGTTCGTAAGCTGGGCGTGCGTGGTATGGGCGGTCGGCGCCGCCGCCGCGGTTAAATCTTAAATATAGGCGTGGTAGGGGCACGCCTTATTTTTTTTGGAGTGATTAACTTATGGAATTTATTAAAACATTGTTTCAGCTGTTCAATTACCTTTTTCAATCCGCTTTTGTATTTTCCCCTTTTGTACTTCTTTTTACTTCCTTGGGTGTGCTTCTCGTCCTTTCTGCGGCTCTACAATTATTTTTTAGGGGGTACTATAAGAAGTGAATTTGTTTAATAAGAAAATCGCCAAACATAGCTTAGAGCCTTATTGTGTGATCGTTACAGGCGATAGGGGAGTAGGCAAGTCTACTTTGTTCGCTCTTATTGTAGAAGCAGCTAAGAAAGAGGGCTTGGACGTATTCTGTCAATTCCCTTATAAAGATTGTTACCAAATCCCACTTACATATATCACTAAGAAAGGCTATACCTACTTAGATATAGATAAACAGTGGCTATACTCTCACGACTTTAACCACTGTGTACTCTTAATTGATGAAGCAAAAACCGTTTGGCCTGCTCGTGGCTATGCTGATTGGACTATGCAAGATGAACAGTTCTTCAACTTCCTCCGCAAAAACGATATACACCTATTTGCTGCAACCCAGGCGTATGATGGTCTTGACCTAAATGTAAAGCGCGCTGCTGATGAAGTGTGGTACTTAACGCAGTTCTTTTGGCATTTTACACATATCGAATCAAGCCATACGACACTCTGTAAGGTCGCAGACAAACAAACAGAGGTGCAAGGCCGTATGTTTAAAAAAGGTATGAGAAAAGTAGCCTGGGATGTCTGTGAAGTGCCTTTGAAAAACTTCTTGTTTTGGCGTAAGTCCTATTATGGCAGCTTCATTTCCAACTTTGTATTTGGAGAAAAGCCAAAGCCGCAGCTGGAAAGCTGGAACGATACGCCAGTGTTCAAATCTCTTTAAGTCTTATAATATAGTAAGATTATACTAGATTATAAGATGTCTATTTTATTTCTCTTGTCTATTGCTCAAATAAGAACCAAATAGGGGGTGTTTTTTTATGGAGCGGAAGGTACCTAAACGCAGGATAGAAAAGATAGTTATAAGCGGTAATGTGATTGAATATTACAGGTACCAGAAGCCCTTAAATGTAGAACCGCGTGAGCATGATATAGATAAGAATAGAGAGACCTCGGAGGGCAAAAGAGACCGTAACCTATATAGAGCGCGTGCTGACTTGCGCCGTGCGATTTGGTGTAATACAACTGCATATACTAAGTTTGTGACACTTACATATAAAGCTGTCTCTTATACACATCTGACGCTGCCGACGACTTAATAGGTGTAGA
>ENA-OZHU01001134-OZHU01001134.1-human-gut-metagenome-genome-assembly--contig:-NODE-1134-length-14737-cov-6.481542_pt1 | contig 14737 bp, 15 predicted proteins | sample MGYA00244054_ERZ653700 | MGnify/ENA primary metagenome ERZ653700 (study PRJEB26926, sample SAMN06165279) | human gut metagenome | biome: ENVO:00009003; feature: ENVO:2100002; material: ENVO:00002003...
CCTCCTGGCTCAGGCCGGCCAGCGTTTCCAGACGCTCCATCTCCTTGGCGCGCAGGGCGTCGATCTCGGCCAGACGGGCGTCGGCCTCGGCGGTACGCTTCTTCAGGTCCTCTTCCTTGCGCTCCAGGGCTTCGGTCTTGCGGTCCAGGGCATTTTCCTTCTGGTCAATGCGGTTTTCCTGACGGCTGATCTCAGCACGGCGCTGTTTGATCTCCTTGTCGGCCTCTGCCTTCTGGGCATCGACCTCGGCCTTCAGCTTGAAGGCCTCGTCCTTGGCTTCCAGAACCGCTTCCTTGCGCTTCTGGTCTGCGGTCTTGATCGCTTCGTTCACCAGGCGGGTCGCCTCGGCTTCGGCGCTGCCGATCTGTGCTTCGGCGGTCTTTTTCCGGTTGTTGTAACCAACAAAATAGCCCGCAGCTGCACCGACAACACCCACGATCAGGGCCACGATCACTTCGATCGCGGTCATCGTGTTCACTCTCCTTTGTTCTGATTTTTCATTCAGGTTCAAACAAGCAGGAGACGCTGTGCGGCAGGCTGTGGGCAACGATCTATAAGGGAGCCTTCCATGCAAAAAGTGACAACAAAAATCACACGCGCAGGCAGACCCTGCACGGGCATTGCGGCTTTTTTCTATCCGGTTCTGGCTTATATAAAACAGGCGCGCTTCGCCTGTGGAGAAACTCCGGTCACGGGGACGACCTGCACACAGCGTCTTTTATTCCATACTACTAATTATATTACGAAACATTTGCACGCTTGTCAAGGGAAAACCGGATTCCGTCGCATATTTTTTGTGCACATAGCCGATTTTATGCCGCAAAAACCCCGGTGCATCTGCATACACCGGGGCTCATTCTGCATCATTATTCCAGATACATCCTCCGCAGGCGCATCCGCCGGGCGGGAGTCAGGCCGTACTCCCGGGCCAGATACTCCTCCGCGCTGCCGCACGCTTCCCGGATGACCTGTAGCACATAGGGTGCCGCACCCGGATCCACGCCCGCCTGTGTGCAGAACCGCATCCGCTTGGACGGGTCGGCAGCGATCTCTTCCGCGTGGCCCGCCAGAAGGGCGTCGATCTCGGCCTTGCGGCAGACATTCGTCTGCACAAAGTCCGCGCAGATCGTCTCGTCGGACGCACCCAGCGCCAGCAGGATCAGCATGGCGGCCACGCCGGTGCGGTCCTTGCCGGCAGAGCAGTGGAACAAGATGGGCGTCTCGCCGGCTTCCAGCGCCCGGAACAGCTCCTTGAAGGCCTTGTTGCCGAACAGCATCTGTCGGTACATCCGGTACAGGATGTTCTCGCCCTCCCGGGCGGTGTGCATCATGCGCTCGATGTCACCGGGGGCAAAGCTGATCTCATGGCCGTCGTCGCCGCACAGGGCACAGATCTGCACCAGCCGGGCACCGTCCGGCACATAGTCCGGCTCGGCCTGGGCCTCGGCAGTGCTGCGCAGGTCCAGAATCAGCCGCAAGCCCAGCGCATCCAGCCGGGCACGGTCCGCCGGGTCGGTGAGTCGCGCGGTGCACACGCCGCGCCAGATCTGGCCCCAGCGCACGGTCTTGCCCTCATCGGCCGGATAGCCGCCCAGCTCCCGGAAGTTGGTCGCACCCGCAAAGGGCAGCTGGGTGCCAGGGGCCGGGTGCACCGGAGCGGCAGGCTTTGCCGCCGTGCTGGACAGCACCGGGAAGTTGTAGAAGGGCTTGGCCGGACGGCCCCGGCGCGGCGGCAGCGAGGCGGCCCCGCCCAGCACCTCCATCAGGTAGCTGCGCAGCAGGTCGATATAGGCCGAGGTATAGTCCCGGCGCTGTACCAGCGACACGCACAGCGGGGGCAGGTCCTCCAGCAGCACGTCCCGCACCCGGTCCAGCTCCCGCCGGGCACCGGGCTCGTAGCGGGTCAGGCAGGTGCACAGCTGCTCCTGCACCAGATAATAGGCCTGGTAAAAGCTGGGGCCGATCTCGGCGTTGGGCGCAAACCCGGCCCGGGCACAGGCCGACCACAGCGGACTGAACAGGTCCTGCCGCAGGCTGGGCAGCAGCACCCGCTGCCCCCGCAGGTCGGCCAGCGGGATGCTCTCCCGGTCCCAGAAGGGGTGACCGCGGGGCACCAGCAGGCAGGCAGGGTCGGCCCGCAGGGTGGTGCGGGCCAGTACCGGGGCCGCACAGCCCAGGTCGATGACCAGACCGGCGTCCAGCTCGCCCTGCTCCACGGCATCGGCCACAGCGTCGTTGTCCAGCAGGCGGAACCGCATCTCCACATGAGGGTACTGCTGGCGGAACTTGTCCAGCTGCGTTTCCAGCCCAGGCAGGTAGTCCGGCACCAGCGCCACGCTGATGCCGATGTGCACCGGCTGGGCCGACTGGATCTCGGCCCGCAGGGCGGCCTGCATCTGCTGGAACTGCTCCACCACCGGGGTGGCATGGCGCTGCAGGCTCATGCCGCGGTCGGTGAGGGTGAGTTTGTGGTGGGCACTGAGGAACAGCGGCCCGCAAAGTTCCGCTTCCAGCGCAGAGATGCTCTGCCGCAGCGCCTGCCGCGACAAAAACAGCCGCTGTGCGGCCCGGGTATAATTCATTTCTTCGCACAATACCAGAAAGTAGTGCAGCTGGCGGATGTCCATGGTTTCCTCCTGCGGATGTTTGTCATAAATAAAGAATACCGCCTTTTCCGGCAATTGTAAAGCCGGTGGACCTTCTTCCCGGTCACATTTTTTGCTGCGCTCTGCATTCCGCCGTATCACGCCGTCACATGGACCGCATTTTCCCGGACGGCATCAATGGTTTCCATCAGCTCACCGCCCATTTTGCCGTCAAACAGGCGGGTGAACAGGATGGGCTGGTCGAAAGGCGGTTTCATCAGGACGGCTTTGCTTTCCACATAGCCGTTCTGCTCGATGTAATGGATGACCTTCTGCACGAAAGCGATCTGCTTTGCATTCAGCGATTCATCGTTGATGAACTTGGAGAATGCCTGCATGGCGGCTTCGTGGTCGAGCTTCGCCACCTTGCGCACCAGCAGACCAAACGGGGTATCTTTGAACTCCCGGGCATAATCTTCTTTGCTGCCCAGCTCGCTGGTGAATAGGTACAAGCCCCAAAAGCCCATATAAAACAAAAAAGACGACAAACCGTTTCTCTCAACGATTTATCGTCCTTTTGGTGCGCTCGAGGGAACTCGAATCCCTGGCCCTCTGATTAAAAGTCAGATGCTCTACCGGCTGAGCTACGAGCGCATATTCTGCAACAATACAATACTGCCGAATAATATTACCATAAATGCCGATAAAATGCAAGTACCCGGCCGAAAATTCTTGCGTTGCACTTATGAAGTCCCCCGCGGGGACTTTAAGCGACCGAACGGTCTCGCCGCAGGCGAGATGGAGGGATTTTATCCCGACAAGTTCCTCTTTACAAAACCGGACAGAATCGTTACAATCAAAGCAAATCCGATTTAGGCTCTTTTCCGGGCAGGCAGTGCCTGGCCCCGCCGCGATTCTTTCCCCCTGCAGGAGGTACTTTCTATGAAAAAAATCACTCGCCGTTCCGTTCTTCGTCTGTCCGGGCTGGCGGCCGCTTCGCTGGCGCTGACCAGCTGCCGGGCCGCCGGTTCTGCCGCCGTTGGTAGCCGCTTTTCCGACTGGCTGCGGCAGAAGCTCGCCAACAGCTCTTCCTCTGTATCCTCGGAGGCGGCAGCCTCCGGCGAGGCAGCGGCTTCCAGTGAGGCCGCCGCATCTTCCGCAGCAGCGGAGGAACCGGCCGCGTCCAGCTGGCTGCCTGCCTACGACGCCGACCCGCTGACCGGCGAGGCCAACCGCAGCAGCGGCCGCATCGTGGGCGTGATGGTCAACAACATCAGCTATTCCGAGCGGCAGAACGCCCGCCCTCAGCGGGGCCTTTCTTCTGCTGACCTGCTCATCGAGAGCAAGGTGGAGGGCGGCATCACTCGCTTCTGTGCCGTGTACCGCGACGCCGACAGCATCCCCGAGGTGGGGCCCATGCGCTCCGGCCGGGACCAGTTCCTGCAGCTGCTGATGCCCTGGCAGGCGCTGTACTACCACGACGGCGAAAGCGCCCCCTGCACCAAGTTCATCAGCGTCTACAACTACTCCGGTCTGAACATCGGCGGCAAGAGCTACTTCAACACCCCCACCCATCCCCATGTGGCCCACCGGGACAGCCGCGGCCGCAACGTTGCCTACGAACACACCGAGTTCACCTCCGGCAAGGAGATCCGGCAGGCCGCCGCCAATGCCGGCATCGGCCTGAGCCACGATTACGACACCACCTTCTTCCGCTTTGCGGACTACCGCACCGGGGCCGAGAATACCATGCGCGGCACCGCTTCCGGCCGGACGATACGCATCGTGCACTCCGACAACTACAAGACCAGCTTCAGCTACAGTGCACTGAGCCGCACCTACAAAATGCAGATGTACAGCCACGCCGCCGGCGGATTCGAGAACACCGTGGACGAACTGAACGGCAAGCAGCTGAGCTTCGACAACCTGCTCATCTGCTTTGCCCCCATCGCCGCCTACCCCGGCGACTCCGGCGACGTGCAGCAGGTGAGTTACATTTCCGGCGGCGAAGCCTACTTCTTCAGCCGGGGCGGGGTACAGGTGGGCCGCTGGGAGAAGGCCTCCCCGGAGCATCCGCTGAAGGTCTACGATGACGCCGGGGCTGAGCTGCTCTTCAACCGCGGCAAGACCTACCTTGCCATTGTGGACGACGATGAGTGGTCCAATTTCAGCTATCAGTAAACGAGGGGAACGCCATGAAACGCATCTGGATCCAGCGCATCGGTGCGGCCGTGCTGTGCGCTGTGCTGCTGGCCGGCTGCATGCCGGGCGGCCCGGCAGCCGACAGCACGGCTTCTGCTGACCCCCTGACCGGGCAGGAGCAGCAATACCCGGGCCAGCGTCCGGCGGCAGTGGTCATCGACAACGCCCCCGGCAGCACCACCCAGTGGGGCATCGGCAGCGCCTCTGTGGTGCTGGAGGCCGCAGCCCGTGCGGACACCGCCCCCAGCCTGTGCCTGGTCTATCCCTCCGTGTCGGCCATGCCGACGGTGGGGCCGGTCACGCTGGGGCAGGACCTGTTCTGGCGGCTGCTCAGCGGCCAGCAGGTGCTGCCCATCCAGCGCGGCTGCGACCTGTACACCCGCAATTTTCTGGACTACTGGAACCTGCGCGCGGTGGACGCGCTGGAAACAGGCCGCAACGCCTTCACCACCGGCAATACCGACTGGGCCAGCCCGCTGTGGTGCACCAACGGTCAATCTGTGGCCAAGGTGCTGGGCAGTCTGAGCCTCTCGTCCGCGCTGTCCGAGGACCCTGCGGAATCCGCAGACAGCACGCAGGAAGGGGACACCCCCGCCGTACCCACTGTCCCGGCCCTGCTGCCTCAGCAGACCGACGGCCACCTGCCGGATGCGGATGCCGCCGACGTAGTCCAGGCAGCGGTGCAGTTCCCGTCCGGCAGCACCACCCGCTTTGCCTACGATACCGACACCGGCACCTACGGGATGCTGCACAATGACGGCTCCCCGCAGCTGGACGCCAACACCGGCATCCAGGCCGCCTTTGACAACCTCCTGGTGCTGTACAGTGCCTCCACCCCGCGGGACGATGGCCGCACCCTGGACTACGACCTGACCATGGGCGGCGGCCTGTGGCTCAACGGCGGCCACCTGTGGCACATCACCTGGACCCAGGGCACCGGCTCGACCTTTGCCTTTTATGACGCCGACGGCCGCCCACTGCGCATCCTGAGCGGCCGCAGCTACATTGCATGGCTTTCCAGCCTGACCGGTGAGGAAGTCACCGTGCAGGATTCCGCCGGGAACGACCTGCTGCAGCCCTGACACACAAAAAGCTCCTCGTGCAGATGCACGGGGAGCTTTTGCGTTTATTCGGTTTACAGATCCACCACGCTGCCCACCTCGGCAGGGGTGGCGGGCACCATGCCCAGTTCCGCTTCGTCCGCGCCGCGCTGCACCGTGAAGGTGACGCTGCGCCCGGCGGCAAAGTCCGGGGCATAGGTGAGCTCCAGCGTCTGCCAGTCCTCCGGCACAGCGCAGAAGCAGTGCAGCAGCGCACCGCGCCCGGCGGCCAGATTCAGGGTAAAAATCGAAGCATCCGCCGCGTTCTCACCGTACAGCGGGGCGGCAAAGCTGCCGCAGCGCACCGCACGGCCGTTGCAGGCGGCCGTGACCCCGGTGCCCATGCTGTACAGGTCCTCCCGGGTGGACACCCGACGGCTCTGCAGGTAGCTTTCGCCCACCGGCAGCGCATGGCCGGACAGGTTCTCCACCGAGAGATACACCAGCACACCGCCCAGACCCGGAGCCGGGGCATAACCCAGCAGCTCCACTGCCGCCTTGCCGTCCAGCAGGGCAGGGTCGCCCGCAGCACGCAGCTCGGCCGCTGCTGCGGATACACCGGTGAGCAGGGCAGCCGCAAGGCTGACCGCACCGGAGCCGGCACATTTCAGGAATGACCGGCGGGAGATGGCTTGTGACATGGGAACTTCCTCCTTGGCGAAACGAAAAAGTGGTTCCTTTATACAATAAAGGATTGTGACCGTTCTGTCAAGCGGTTGCCCCGGATTGTAACCGATTCTTTGCGTTTATTCGTAGGCCTCGTTCTCTTCGGTCTCGGCCTGGCCGCGCAGGGTGTCGGCATAGCCGAAGGGCACGATGTCGATGGCCTCCACCAGCTTGTCCCGCATCCACAGCTGCACGTCAGTCTGCACGGTGTAGCCGCAGCCGGGGTCTGCCATCCACTGCTCGGGGCGGCGGCTGGGCAGAGCACGCTGGCTGAGCATGCTCATGATCACGCCGCCGTGGGTCACACAGGCGGCCTCGGTCACGTCCATGCGGATCATATACTCAAACAGCTTGAGCAGGCTTTCGGCGCAGCGGGCGTGGAACTGCTCGGTGGGTTCAGCCCCCTCCGGCACAAAGCCGGAACCCGGGGTGATCCACTTTTTAAAGTCCTCGTCGTGCACCAGTTCCTTCACGGGCTTGTTCTCGAATTTGCCAAAGCCCGCCTCCCGCAGATCGTGCACCGTAAAGGTGTGGGCCGCGTTGGGGAACAGGATGTTGGCCGTTTCCACCGCACGCAGCATGGGCGAGGAGAACACGGTGTCCACCTGGGGGTACTCAAAGCGTTCCTTCAGTTCGGCCAGCTGGGCACGGCCCTCGTCGCACAGCGGGATGTCGGTGCCGCTGCCGATGTACAGGCCCTGCAGGTTGCCGGCGGTCACGCCGTGACGGATGAGATGAAGTTTAAAGGTTTTCATGCATAGCACCTCGTATCATGTGGGAGGGCGTCCGGGGCAGGCCAGGGGAGGATCAGCCCTCGCTGTGGTTCACCTCAACGGTGGTGGGGAACACGTTCATATCCAGGCGGCAGTTGTCACGGATGGTAACGCTGGTCAGGGCGTTGCAATCCTTGAAGGCGCCGGTCTTGATGTAGCCCACGCTCTCGGGGATGGTGATATCGGTGAGGGCAGTGCAGCCGTTGAAGGCACCGGCCTCGATGTACTCCACGCCGTCAGCGATGTTCACGGTGGTCAGGTTGGTGCAGCCCTTGAAGGCGACGGCACCGATGCTGGTGACAGTGCCTTCCACTTCCACATTGGTGATCTGGTCGGCCTGGTCTGCCCAGGGTGCCGGGCTGTCGGAGGTAAAGTTGGTCATACGGCCGGTGCCGCTGATGGTCAGGGTGCCGTCGGCCAGGGTCCAGGTCACGTTCTCGCCGCAGGAGTTGTCGCCGGCGGCAGCAGCGGATGCAGCGGTGGAAGCGGTGCTGGAAGCAGCAGAAGATGCGCTGCTGCCGCAGCCGGTCAGGGCGATGCAGCTCACAGCCAGAACAGCGGCAGCGGCCAGGCTGCACAGACGGGTGATGGTGTTGTGTTTCATTTGGGTAATCCTCTTTCCTATTCCTATTTTTATAGCCTCCCTGCCCACCGCAAAGCTGTGCGCCGGGCAAGGACAGGTGCCAAAACAGCATTATAGCACAAAACCAGGAAAGATGGAAGTTCCAATTTGGAATTTTTGCATTTTGCGCCGGATGCCGTTTCTTTTGGCCGGAACGGGAGCCATTTTCTGGCAGAAAAGCGCGTCCTCTGCCAAAAATATTCCCGCCCGGCATCTTTGTGCCCCGGGCGTCCGCCACAAAATGTATGCTGTTATACCTGTAGTTTAACATAGATGTAGTGTACCCGGCAAGGCCTTTGACAGAAATGACGAAATTTGATGAAAAATATCGTCACTTTTCTTGCTTTACATTTCGTTTTCCGTTGTGTATAATCAACCTGCTGTAAACCAAAAATCAAGGATGTTCCCCAACCCGGGGTCATTGAGGAGTCAGAGATCATGGAATTCAATCGTATCATCAAACTGCTGCGCAAGGAGCGCGGCATCACCCAGAAGCAGGCGGCGGAAGATCTGGGTGTTTCGCAGGCCCTGCTGTCCCACTACGAAAAAGGCATCCGCGAGTGCGGGCTGGACTTTGTGGTGCGCGTAGCCGACTATTATAATGTTTCCTGCGACTATCTGCTGGGCCGCAGCGCCGAGCGCAACGGTATGATGCTCTCGGCCGAGGACCTGCCCAACCCCGACAAGATGAAGGACAACATCTACCACGGCAGCGTGCTGCCCACCATGAACAAAAAGCTGATCTCCAACAGCCTGAACGTGCTGTATGCCAAGATCGGCCAGTGCCACAGCAAGGCCCTGACCACCGAGGTGAGTGCCTACCTGATGATGGCCGTGGCCAAGATGTTCCGCCTGCTGTACTCGGCCGAGCCCCACAACGCGTCCAGCATGTTCAGCATCGGTGCCCACCGCTGGCGCGGCTATTCCGACGCCGTGATGCGCATGTCCGAGGCCAATGTGGAAGCCCTGCTGGCCGGGGAGGACGTGAACGGCGGCGAAGGCGTAAAGGACCCCGCCTGCCTTGCCATGACCACCGAGAGCCTGACCCGCGAGTTCCCGCTGTACACCCCCAGCCTGCTGAATCTGGTCAAGACCAGCGAGACCCACGTCAAGGGCCTGACCCCCGAGGACTGAAATCCCGTCGTACTGGGGTGATATTCCTGTGAATTGTTCCCCAAAACTCTTGCATCTGTGCACCAAAAACGGTATAAACAGAGTAGAAGATTCTGGAAAGGACAACATTTCCACCGATCAAGAGGAGGACAATACCTATGTCGAACAAGATTTCCCGCCGTGCATTCCTGAAGTGTGCAGGTGTTTCCGCTGCAGCGGTCGGCTCTGCCAGCCTGCTGAGCGGCTGCAAGACCAATGGCAGCAACACCACCGTCAACGACGTGAAGGTGGGCGACACCGTCAAGAACTGGAACGGTCTGGGCGTGCAGCTGTCCAGCGTGTTCCACCTGACCCAGGACCCCGCACAGCCCGGCTATGAGTACCTGGGCGTGCGCGTGACTGTGCTGAACCGCAGCAAGACCGACTCCTATACCATCGGTGCACAGGGCGTGGATGCCATCAACGCCGCTTACCCCGTGCCCCCGCTGGAGAACGTGGACGCCAACTTCCAGGCCATGGCCGCTGCTACCACCGACTTTGTTGCCACCTGCGACGGTCAGGGTGCCGCCGTGAGTGCCAACATCTCGCTGTACAATTCCAACTCCCAGAGCTTTTCCGACAGCGAGACCCTGCCCCCGCAGGGCTCCGGCTACATCGTGCTGATGCTGCAGGTGCCCACCGGCTGGAAGGAGCTGCAGGTGACCTACATGCCCACCTTTGCCCCGGACAAGACCCTGACCTTTACCATGAAGGCCGCCGATGTGATCCGCGGATAATTGCATTCGATTTCGTCCATTTTGTACGATATGCCCACAGAATGTTCACAATTATTTTATAAAAAGCATTGACTTTTGCGGTCATTTCGCCTATTGTATAAGTAACTTCCATTGGCATAAACTGTATAATTTTACATTCCAGGAGGAGGAACCAAATCATGTCTACCGTTTTCTCCCGCCGCTCGTTTCTGAAATACACCGCCGTGGCCGCCGTGGCTGTGGCCGGTACCAGCCTGCTGGGCGGCTGCTCCGGTTCTGGCGCAGAAACTGCGATCCAGACCACCTATCCCAGTGATAATGTCGTGCTGAAGGTAAAATCCACTCTGGAATCCCTGGAGTATAACCCCACATCCGGCAACGCGACCTTTACGATCCATATCGTCAACGGCCGCAAGAATCCCATCATCGTGAGCCCCAATCGTTTTGCAGTCAAGGCCTACGATAAGAACAACAACTGCATCGCAAACATCTTTGTTGGTTCTACCCAGGGCAGCCTCAACGCCGCCCTGGTCCCTGGCTATACCAACCCCATCAGCCGCGGTAAGGAGTGCATCTGCACCGTTATTGCATCCGGCCTGCCTGTAGAGACTGAGAATTCTGAGGATACCGAATGCCCCATCGCCTCCCTGCGTATCATCTACACCCCGGATACCGAGTACAACGAGTACACCGCAAACTGGATCATCTCCCCGGATACTGCGGTCCCTGCTTTGGGCTGACCCTTACACCATATTTTGTTGATAAACGGAGGAACGTATCATGTCTTACACTTTTTCCCGGCGTGATTTTCTGAAGTATTCTGCCATGACCGCTGTGGCTGTGGCCGGTGCCGGCCTGCTGACGGGCTGTGAGATCCAGGACCCCAACAACCCTGTTATCAAAAAGCTGGGTTACGGCACGACCCTGGGCACCACCGGCGGCCTGCTGAAGAGCGTGGACACGGAGGGCACTACCGGTGTCTTTACCTTCACGGTGAAGAACAACTCCGATGCTCCCCTTCTTATGGACCCCAAAGAGAGCTTCGTAGTAAAGGTCCTGGACAAAGACGGCAACAGCAAGTGGAGCAACTATTTCAACCTGTCCATCGAGGCTGTTCAGGGGGCGGACGGCAAGGTTCCTGATATTCTCCCCGAGCTCCCGGCCCGGACTGTAGGTGAGTACAAGGTCCATGTCCCCGACTATGCCGGGCATGCTCCCAACCCTGAGGAGACCCTGGAATTCACCTTCATTCCTCGCCCGGCCAAGTCTCCTGAACTCCGCATAACCTGGAAGATCCTCGGTGCAGACCTCGTCAAGTAATTCTCCAATCTTTACATTTCAGCCCGCACCCTTGGTGCGGGCTTTTTTGACCCTTTTGTTGGGCAGTTCGTCGCAAAGTGTCTATCGTTTTTTAGTGATTTTGTGTCTTGTGCACAGTTCCGTTTTCCGGTACAATAAAAGAACAAGCAACGGACAAAGCGCAGCGGCAGAGCCACTTGCCGCCGCGCTGTTATATTTTGCGGCGGGTGCGCCCGCCCGGCTGAAAAGGAGTGCTGTCTGTTATGATCAACATGGTCAAGCTGCCCACCAAGAAAAGTGACCTGTTCCTGCGCGTTGCCAAGGGACATTTTGCCACCAGCCACAGCCACATCAACTATTACATCGACGTCACCACCCAGAAGTCCCGCCTGTCGGAGGCCAAGGCCGTGGCCAAGGAGCTGGTGAGTGCCTACCAGCACAGCACCATCGTGGACACCGTGCTCTGTCTGGACGGCACCCAGGTCATCGGCACCTGTCTGGCCAATGAGCTGACCAAGGACGGCTTTGCCAACATGAACGCCCACCAGACCATCTATGTCATCACCCCGGAGTACACCACCGGCAGCCAGATCATCCTGCGCGACAATCTGGCCCCCATGGTCAAGGGCAAGCATGTGCTCATCCTGGCCGCTTCCATCACCACCGGCTACACCGTGCAGGCTGCTGTGGAGGCCGTGAACTACTACGGCGGCATGGTGGCCGGGCTTTCGGCTATTTTTGCCACCACCCACGAGTGCATGGGCTACCCGGTCACCTCCATCTTCGACCCCGCCAGCCTGCCGGACTACGCCAGCTTCGACAGCCGTGACTGCCCCATGTGCAAGGCCGGCCAGCACATCGACGCCCTGGTCAACAGCTTTGGCTATTCGGCCCTGTAAGGAACCCCCCAATACAAAAGCGTCTGCAGAAGCCTCTGCAGACGCTTTTTGTTTGCCCGGGGCACCGGGTCATTGTTTTTTGGGGAACACAAAGGGATTGCAGCGGTATACCGCCACCAGATACAGCGCCATGAAGCACCACACCACCGGCTCACACAGGATCACCGCATTGTAGGCAAAGCGGGGGATGAACACCAGCACGAACACCACCTTGCCCAGGAACTCGATGACACTGGAAAACAGCGGCAGCACCTTTTCGCCCAGGCTCTGCAGGGCATAGCGGGTGGACAGCAGCACCCCCAGCACCGCATAGAAGGGGGAAGTCCAGCGCAGATAGCGTGCGCCGTTTTCCAGCACGAGGGCCTCCGACGAGCCGGACACCATGCGCACCAGCCACTCGGCGCTCACCTGCATCAGCAGCACCGTCACCACCATGACCACCAGCGAATACAGGTAGATCTCCCGCATGCCCTTGCGGATGCGCTCCGGCTGGCCTGCGCCGTAATTCTGGGAAACGAAGGTGGACGCCGCATTCGCCATGGCGATGAGCGGCATATCCGTGAAGGCAAACAGCTTGCGGGCCGCCGTGTGTCCGGCGATGGTCAGGGTGCCCAGCCCGTTGATGCCGTACTGCAAGATCACCGAACCGGCAGACACGATGCTGCTCATCAGGCCCATGGAGATGCTCTGGCTGAACAGGTCCCAGTACAGCTTGCGGCCCACGTCCAGATGCTTCCGGCCCGGGATGAGGATGCGCACCCGCGCCATGACATAGAGGATGCACAGCACCACCGACACGCCCTGTGCGATCACGGTAGCCACAGCGGCACCGGCCACGCCCATGCCCATCCCGGCAATGAACCACAGGTCCAGCACCACATTCAGCGCCGAGCTGAGCAGCAGGAACACCAGCGGCATCACACTGTTGCCGATGGCCCGCAGCAGGCCCGCGCACAGGTTGTAAGCGAACATGACGATGACGCCCAGATCAATGATGATGATGTAGCGGTAGGCATCTTCCAGGATTTCGGCGGGGGTGTCCAGCAGCTCCAGCAGGGGCCGCAGGCCGAAAAAGCCCGCCGTGGTGATGGTCAGCGACGCCACCAGTCCGATGACCAGCGACCCGGCCACCGTGCGCTTGAGCAGGTCCTCGTCCTGAGCGCCGTAGGCGCGCGCTGCCACGATGGCAAGGCCGTTGCCGATGCCAAGGCCGAAGCCCACTAGAAGCTCGTAGATGGCTCCGCAGGAGCCAATGGCAGCAAGGGCGGTGTCGCCCAGCACGTTGCCCACGATCATGGTGTCCACGGTGTTGTACAGCTGCTGGAACAGGTTGGAAATGAGAATGGGCAGCATGAACAGCACCAGACTCCTGAAGATGGGGCCGTGCATCAGGTCTACATTCATCTGGAAGAGGTTCTTCTTCCGGGACTGGGTCTGGGTCATAGGGTTCCTCCAACTTTATTTTTACCGCAAAACAAGGGGCCGCCCGGAAAGCAGTCCCTTGTTTTGTCGTTTTATGCAGTTGCTTTTTACGAAGAAGCTGCCCGCGGCGGCCCCTCTCGTGAAAAGGCAGTCAGAGCGGCCCGCAGGCCGCTCTGACTGCAAAATCAAAAACATTTTTCCGCTGAAAATTGCCAGAGCGCAAGCGGCGGCAATTCCAATCGTGCTCTTTACAGCTCCTGGGTCTCAAAGCCGTGGCCGGTGAGCACCTCCACGCTGGTAAAGCCTGCGGCCTTGATGGCGGCAGCGGCCTCGTCAAAGCCGTAGGTCAGGCTGGCAATGTCGTGGGAATCGGAGGTGATGATCACCTTGCCGCCCATCTTCTGCCACTCACCCAGCAGCCAGGGGCCAGGGTAGAAGTCCTTGCGGTAGCCGCGGTAAACGCCGCCGGTGTTCACTTCCAGCAGGCAGTCGTTGTCCTTTGCGGCCTGCAGGGCCTTGAGAGCAGCAGCCTTGTAGCGGGGCGACTCCTCGTCGAAGAACTCCCCCTTGGCGTTCAGCTTCTTGATCAGGTCGATGTGGGCCAGAATATCCGGCTTGAGGGCGGCCACCTTTTCCACCTCGGCAAAGTAGGCTTCCACAGCGGCCAGCGGGTCGGCGTCGAAGTCGTCGTTGATGCAGTCCCACAGGTCCTGCGGGCGGAAGTCGATCTCGTAATACTTGCCGGTGTTCTTGCCGTACAGGTGGTGTGCGCTGCCGATCCAGTAATCGTAGCCGGTGCGCTTGTCCTCGCTGAGGATGTCCCACTCAATGCCGCACAGGATGTCCACCTTGCCCTTGTACTCGGCCTTGAGCTTGGCGATGGTGGCCTTGTACTGGGCGGTGCGGCTGGGGCTCATGCAGTATTCGCGGTCGCGCTGGGTGTAGCTATGGCCGGTGAAGCCCAGCGTGGTCAGGCCCTGCGCGCACGCAGCGCTTGCCATATCCTGCAAGGTATTTTTGCCATCGCACATGGTAGAGTGGCAATGGACACTGGACTTCTTATAATCTGCCATAATTGCTTCACTGCATCCTTTCCTGCTTGACCTTATGGTCAATGACGTGTCGTTTTTCCAGTTCACGGGTCACGTCCTCCACCGTGATGCCGGCGCTGACCATCAGCACCAGAACATGGTAGGCCAGATCACTGATCTCGTAAACGGTTTCTTCCTTGTCCTCTTTTTCGCCTGCAATGATGACCTCGGTGCACTCTTCGCCCACCTTTTTCAGGATCTTCTCCTTGC